>Ga0164292_10001390_pt1 | contig 19464 bp, 21 predicted proteins | sample GEODES117metaG_FD_111486 | JGI IMG/M metagenome (GOLD analysis project Ga0164292, IMG submission 111486) | Eutrophic lake water microbial communities from Lake Mendota, Wisconsin, USA - GEODES117 metaG | ecosystem: Environmental > Aquatic > Freshwater > Lake | place: USA: Lake Mendota...
TTAATATTGTTAATATTTATTGCATTTGCAATATACTACTTTTATTTTTCATCAAATACTGAACCCTCGCAGCTGCCTGTACCACCTGTTCCACCGTATGTACCGCCTGTTCCACCGTATGTACCGCCTGTTCCACCGTATGTACCGCCTGTTCCACCGCCTGTTCCACCCGTAACTCCCGTAACTCCCGTAACTCCAGCATACTTTCAAGAGCCCGCAAAAGTACAAGAACCAACATATATTCCGTCCTTTTGGAATCAAGATAGTGTCCAATATAAAGACGATCCTATAGAAACCACAAAAAAAACATTGAGAGAACCATCGCAAATATTCCAACCAGCCATATCTCGCAATTCGCAAGAACTTTATGATACACCATATCCTCCCGAGCAGCCTGAGCAGCCCGAGCCGTTTGAGCTACCCAAATCTATTATTTCGTCTTTTTGGAGTCAAGAGAATGATATAGAAAAAAAACAAACACCTTCAGTACCTCAAGTACCTCAAAGAGAACCATCATTAAAATTTAGCAAATCTCCCGAACAGCCTGAACAGCCCGAGAAGCCCGAGCAGCCGGAGAAGCCTAAATCTATTATTTCGTCTTTTTGGAGTCAAGAGAATGATATAGAAAAAAAACAAACATCTCAAGTACCTCAAAGAGAACCTTCGTTAAAATTTAGCAAATCTCAAGAGGAACAAGAGGAGCCAGACAAGGCACCCAAATCTATTATATCATCTTTATTGAGTCAAAAGAATGATGTAGAAAAAATAGAATCTTCTGTAAAATTTAGCGAGCCTTTAGAGGCTCCAAAAACTAAAACAACACCTCAAAGAAGATCATCTGTAAAATTTAGCGAGCCTTCTGAGCCTCCAAAAAAACAGACGCTTACCGAGAAAGACGTAAAAGACGTAGACGTAGCCGTAGCCGTAGCCGTTGACGAACCAGCTATAATAAAATCCAAAACTGTAGAAAAAGAGGACGATAACAACAGAGAGGACGAATCAACATTTTTCTCATTTTTCTCTAATAATGCTGATAAAAAAGAAGCTACTAATAAAAAAGAAGAAGATGAAGAAGAAATGCTAAAACAGATTTTAGATAATTCCGAATCTAAGGTAGATAGTAAAAAAGCAATCCCTGTAAAAGGAGGACGAGGCGGACGAGGCGGACGAGGAGGACAAGGTGGGCAGGGCGGACGAGTAGGGCGAGGCGGACGAGTAGGGCGAGGAGGACAAGGCGGGCAGGGCGGACGAGGCGGATGTGGATGTACTGGAAATAAGAAAAAGTAAGTAATTAAGGCTGTTTGTAAAAATATAATAGTGTGTCTCTCATTAAATATATAATATAAAATCCTATAAATATCCCTATTGATATTAATAAGATAACCATAAATGAATTTGATATCAAATAATATATTAGGTATATTATTACTAATAAAATAGTCATATAGTAACCATTTATATTCTCTAATAAAGGATAATAGCTATTAATGTTTTCTATTAATGAGAAAAAAGTATTCATTATTGTTCTATAATTAAATTAATATTTTTAAATTACCAATTGCTTCAGGTGTCCTACGCGAATATCAGTATTAACCATGATCTGATAACCGGCCTTTATAATATTTTGCGAAAACGATACATCTTCGCTACAAATATCCTTTAGCGTTTTGCCATCATCGGCTATTATTACGCTCAATTCAGAATCAAAATAAGGGTATTTCATCTTATCAAGAACCTCGCGTTTAACCGCCATAAATCCCATACCAGCATATGCGACGGGATAGTATTTAAACCCAGTCTCTTTTTTCCACATTTCAATATCTTCAGGTGTAATAAATTTAAATGATCCATGCTCCTTGAAATAATTGGTATCCCAGTCTTTTACAAAAGCAAAATTCATCAAATCAGACATTCTATACATTCCGGAAACAACCGGATGATGTTCGGTCGATTCTATCAATTCAATTACTTGTTCGGGAGTAAAAACAATATCGCTATCAATAGTAATCCATACATCAAAATCTTGACCATTGAAAGGCTTTTGCATATCTCCGCGTAGAGTATCAAGACCTAATGTTTTCATTCTAACAAATGAAACAAATGAGCCAGTTGCCGGAGAAATAGTTATATCATATTTTTGCATTTCCAGAACTTTGCTAATAGTAGCAGTCCACGAAATTAAAAATTTAGAGCTAAAATTATCGCCGGGCAAGGCAAATACGATTTTTTTCAAAACCTTCCTTTCAATTTCATTTTTAAGATTTTTATCTTCGTCCATTATGTTTAATATATGAAAATATTTCTTATATCGTTTTATACGCATTTACGTGCGAAAATGTAAAGGTATATAAAATATATTTGCATATTATAATATAATATATATATTAAATGTTTGATGATAATTATAAATACGACAATATAATATATAATACCGAATTGGATTATGAATCTCCAAGAATAGCACAACCAATAAAAATAAAAAAACAATTAAAACCTCATCAACTCGCATGCGTCTTTAAAGCAACTATGATGGAAAATGTAAGAAAGATTAAGTATTCGACTGGAGAAGAGATGGAATCTAATATTGGTATTTTAGGAGATATCGTAGGTTACGGAAAGACATTAACGGCTCTATCAATCATCGCGCATAATGACTTGGATAATATATTTGTTAATAATCAAAAAATTATAAGTCAACATAGTACTAAAAAATATAATTATTTTAAGCTAACGTCGAGCAACAAAAACGTTCCTGTTTTAAATAACATGATAAACTCTACGCTTATTATTGTTCCGAGAGGACCTGTATATATTCAATGGGAAAAAACATTGAGCGAAAATACAGACTTGAAATATTTGGCCATAGATAATTTGAATTTTATTAATAAATATATGCCCAAATATCATGGTGATGACGAAGAAATAATCAACTATTTTAATCAATATGATGTTGTTCTTATTAAAAATACTACACTAACAACGCTATTTAAATATTATGATCCATACTATTTGAACTTATTCAAAGAATCGAGGCATTCGGCATATATCTATAATTGGAAACGTGTTATTATCGATGAATGCCATGATATTATAAATAAAATAGAAACCCTTACATATCTATATCTCTGGCTAATTAGCGGAACCTATTTGAATATATGTGACCGCATACATTCATCTTCAAATTCATTGCATCACAATATAAAAGAAATGATAAAGGAGGAGTATTTGAATTTCATTTTAGTAAAGTGCAATAAAGAGTTTGTTAGACAGAGCTTTAACGTGCCCCCGATAGTTGAAAAGTTTTATCTATGCAAAATGTCTAAATATTCGAAGGCCATTATACCATATATTAATCAAAATATTCTCGAAAAAATTAATGCGAACGATATATCGGGTGCTATTAAAGATCTCGGGGGCAAAAATGAAACAGAAGCAGGTATCGCAAATCTAATTTGTGCCGATATGAATAAAGCAATTCATAATAAATATAAAGAGATGGACTATATAGCTTTATTGGATATTCCCGACGATATTAAGGCGAACAAGTTAAATATTATTACAATCGAGTTGAAAAATTTGAAGGACAAGCTAAAAGATTTGACTGAGAGAATTTCAGAAATAGAAAATAAGACTTGTGCTATTTGCTTGGATAATATAACTCATCCGATAATATTGGATTGTACTCATATTTTTTGCGGCACTTGTATTATTAATCTATTAAACACGTCAGTTAATAATGATAGAAAGAGATGCCCCAATTGCCGCACAGAGATTAAAAGTACAGAGAATCTAACTGCTATAGTGCCCATCAAGAAAGAAGAAACAAAAATAATTAATAGGGATGTTATTGGTAAAGGGGTTCTTAGCAAAGAAGATACTTTGATAGAATTGATTCTAAATAATAAATCTGGAAAATTTATTGTATTTAGTCGTGTAGATGCGGCATTTTCTAAGATAACTGAGATTCTAACGACAAATAATATAAACCATGCTTGTCTTAAAGGAAATACGAATCAAATGATGAATATTCTAAATAATTTTAAATATGGTAATACCAACGTTATTTTACTAACAACGCAATATGCAGGATCCGGAATTGATATTAGTATAGCAACTGACGTAATTATATTGCATTCTATGGATGCAGATAAACAACAGGCTATTGGTAGAGCTCAGCGTGTCGGTCGAATTTATCCATTGAATGTTCACAATCTATGTTACGAACATGAAATGAATACTGAGAACACTATATAAAATATGAAATACACGATTATCATTACATCATATAGCATAACAAATATAATAAAAATTGATATTACTATATATTATAGTTATTAACAGATATAACAGATATAGTATACTATATTACTATACTATACTATTAAACAATTTGTAAAATGCCCGACGATAGAAATGCGAAGAGCTCTCTCAATATAACCTTAGGAAATATAGATAATATTAGTAATACTAATAATACTAATAATACTAATAATACTAATAATACTAATAATATTCATAATAAGAGAATTCCCAAGTACAAGAAGGGGGACGATAATGTAATTAAAATATCTAATGAAAAACAAAGACATTATTTGGACATTGCAGCAAAAATCGCTACTAAATCTCCAGTTTACACGCATAAACATGGTGCTATAATAGTACATAAAGATATTGTAATATCATCTGGGTATAATTTTTATATAAAGGGAAATAGTATGCACGCAGAAATAGCAGCGATATCAAAAATAAACAAGAAATACAAGGGAATTCTAAATGAATGCGATATCTATGTTGTAAGAATAGGTCCCAACAGTCTGGACAATCCTCTAAAATATTCACGCCCTTGTTTAGATTGCGAGAGCACTATCACAAAATACAACATTAAAAATGTGTATTATTCAACATCTTGCGAATATGGTACTGTTCATAATAAATGCAAATGCTTCATGTAATTATATAATTATTTAATTATTTAATTATATAATTAGAGAGTCAATGATACTTTAGGGATAATTCTCTTGATATGTTTTTTCATTACAGTCTCTCTTTCATCATCAAAAATCTTTTTTAATAATTCTTCTCCCGACAAATCATTATATTTTATAATCTTATTTTTTATATCATTCATTTTAATGGGCACTTTACATTCCTTAACATTTGTTTTAATTCTCCCATGCTGTGTATTTAGATCATTATATTTATAATTAAACATAAATTCCTCAATCTTTTTATTTAAAACTCCTTGATAATTCTTGCGTTCTTTCATAGCTATACTAAGTTTTCTTATTTGATCATCATATTTAAACCAATCATTTACTAAATTTTTGAAGGTTTCTAATTCTTCCTCCGAAGGTTCCGCGTTCTTATTGTTTATAATATCATCAACATTAAAATTATTTTCCATTATATATATTAGACTTTAATTATCCTTAAATTATTTTTTTAACGAAATTTTTTAAATTGCGCAAATCCCTTTCTCCTATATATTCACTCTTCTTTTTTCCATTACAATACTTTAATATCGTAGGATATCCAGATATGCCTTCCTTATATTTTTCTTTAAAATGCTTTATATTATTAGATTCTGCATTTATAATAACCACATCGTTACTATTTTTAACATGTGTGCATAATTTAAACCACGTTGGTTTCAGAACGTTACAATGATAACACAAATCTGAAAAATATAATATAATTACATTATCATGCTTTTTAATTATATCTTCGACCTTCTTTATATTATCTTCATTCAAATTTATAATCATGTAAATCTTCTAAATATACGCGCGATTATTTTATATTTTATATTAGTTTACTTTTTCATTCCTCCTGTATTTTTATAGGTGGTCAATCTATATGTTGGTGCTCGTGGAATATCTATTTTTACAGTAGAATTAGCATATTTTTTGAACGTAAAAGCTCGCAAATATTTTAATTCTAAATCGTATAATATATTTCCACCATCACTCACAAAATTATTTAAGACATTTAATAAATTGGTTAAATCTTCATAATACATATCGGTATAGTTCTGACCACGTCTTTTCTTTTTTATTGTATCATTCAATGTAATTAGAACTGTGATATGGTATTTGATAAGTATCAATATATTATTTCGCAGAACCTCAATATCGCGATCAATTCTTGATATATCATTTTTTAGAATATGAATTTTTTCCTTATTGAACATATCTAAATCTTTATGATTTCTTAATAAAGTCTTTCTATTACGAAATATATCGAGTATCTCCTTCTTTTTTTTATTACTAAGCCTGAGATTTTCATCTATAGCTTTTTCGAAATAAAATATAGTATTGAGCAACTCTAATATCTCGGAAATCAAAGGGTCTACTTTGCTTTTCTTGTTGAACCAACCACCTCCCTTATGTGTAACTATAAATTTATTTTTATATTCGAATATATATCCCATTGCATATTGTAATGTATATTCATTTATCGTATTCAACGTTCTATAATCAAAAGGTTTTACCTTTTTGTTTGCTTTATAATATTCTTTGAAATTCTCTACAGCGGTTATTACTCTTCTCACCATCTAAAAGTAATATAGAATTTTTTATTTTTTAATATATTATAATATAGATAGAATTATGAATAATTATAATGAATTAGAATACGATAAAGAGTACAATCCTTCGGCATTGAGTTCGAAAATATCATGTGCAAATATGAGTTTATTATCTAAGGATTATACTATCAAGCAAAAGATGATATCTGAAAAGGCTATAGATTATGAATTGTGCGAGAGATACAATAATTATTTTGATAATATATGCGATATAAAGAACATGGAAAATGATCTTTTAACTGGTATGTCTATTGGGAAAAAAAGCTGTATTTATAAGAAACCCGAATATCAAGGGGGCGAATGGCTATATCAATATGGGATAAGTGATACATTTAAAAATCAACTAAATTCTTATGAACTATTTAACTTTCAATCAAAGGCAAAGACTACTAAAAAGGTAAATAATAAATGCAAACAAAATCCTCAATTATTGGGTCATTGCGACAAAGGACCTTTCAATACATATGTTAGTACATTTACTACTGATGAGGATAATTGCGTATAAGTAAAAATTGATTAGATATATGTAATTAATGTAATTATTATACAATAATGTTTTCGATAAAGACAATCACTGCAAATGTGCTAAATATCAACAGTGGTAATCATAGAAGATTATGCCATATCGCAGATAATATAATTAAGCATATGAAAGACAAGAGTACTAATAGCGATTACTATAAACTTAAAAGTATACTATCTATCTATGTAAACGATAGAATAAGTGCTATGACTACTTCTGAGATTAATTATGTATTATATGATTATGGATATGATAATGCTGTAATTAATTACAAGAAAAATTATAAGATCATAGACAATATTAATACCAAAATGCTAATTTATAATTTAATACATAATAACTATTTTGAAATAATAGATATGACTAAAAAAGATGCAATTGCAACTCTCAGTAATTACATCAAGGCTAATAAGGATAGACAGCTATTTAATAAAAAAATAAATATTATAAGAGAGAGTAACTATTTAACTGATAAAATTAACAGAGAAATTGTAGGAGATGATGCTAAGCTTATTCTGAATACTATAGTCGAAAAATTTATTAATAAAACGATCAAAAGTATAAGCAAGAAATAGAGTTATATTTCATATCAAATGGATATAAACAATTCATATCATATCAATATATATCTGGTGTTCGTCGTATTATTATGGAGAATAAATTAATTTTTATTATTGACTCGCGCGAAAACTCGGTATATGACGATATCGCAGATAGAGATTTAGATATCTATAAGGAAAAAATAGAGATCGTAAGAGAATCTATTTGTATAGGAGATATTCATATAAAATTCAATAATAACATATATATATTTGAGAGAAAAACTGCTAAGGATTTAATTTCTTCAATACACGATGGTAGATATAGGGAACAGAAAGCCAGAATGTTGTCTACATATAATCAAAAATATCTATCATATATTATTGAAGAGGATGATATATTGTCGTCTAAAATATATTCAAAAAATAAATCAATGGTACAAGGCGCATATATAAATACTCTATTTCGCGACAATATTAGAATATTGTTCACTAAAAATATCGGAGAAACCGTTACTCTACTTCTATCTATTGCTATTAAAATGATAGAACATCCTAAAAAATTTGCTATGATATCCGAGGTATCCCAAGGTACTTGCCAAGATACTTGCCAAGATACTCATCAGGCCTCTCAATTATCTACCCAGCCAGTATATACGGACTTTATAAAGTTGAAAAAAAAGAAAATAGATAATATTGATATCAATACTTGTTATATTATGCAATTATCGCAGATACCGCACATATCTAATGTTATTGCAAAAAATATAGCAAAGATCTATCCTAATATGATAGAATTAATTACTAAACTCAATGATTGCGAGGATAAAATAAAAGAGCTTTGCAAAATTGATGGAGTTGGTAAGGAGAAAGCAGGGACGGTAATTAAATACCTATTTAGCCAGTAATGTAAACTGCTTGTAATCTCCTATGATATCTCCGAATACTCTAATATTATTTATAATTTTTATATCGCCAATGTTTTGACTTGCGAATATATTTTCTAATATGTTAGTCTCCTTGCTATCTTCTTTTTCCTTATAATATCCCAGCATATTATAGTAATCTGTTACAAATTTTTTATTATTAACTGTTATGATATATTTGACCTCTTTGTTAAAGTTAATAATCTTGCTTATAACATTGAGCAACTCCTTGTTTTTATCTATACAATTATTCTTGCTATATCTCCAGATCTTATTTGTTCCATCGCTAATATATGCTTCCGATGAAATTATACCAGTCTTAATATTTTTTACAACTTTAACATCTGCTTTGTAAACACCGACCTCTATATTTTTATCGGCCTTCTTCAATTTTTCTTTTTCGGTCGTTATTACTTCTCCCTCAACTGCTTTAACGCCATGATCGATATTCTCTGATATAGTAGCGAGTCTTACTGTTTTCGCTTTAGCCTTTGATGGTTTTTTAATTTTTGGTTCAGACAACATATTGATATATTTATCAAAGAGCAGTTCCTTCACAGCAGATAATTTTAAATTCTGGATCCTATTTTTTCTCCGTATATCATCCTGATACATGGGTTTTCCCTTCAATTCATTATCTATTTTTTCCCAATACTCATCGTCTTTATCGTAACCGGGCAATTGATCTATGCAAAGAGCATATAACTGTACAATAGGCTTCATGATCTGATTGGTAATATAATGAAGATAGTCGGGGGTCAACCCATTATCTTTAATATATTCGGGATTCTCTATCCTGTCTCCTTGCAATGAGTTTGGATTATTCGTTTTAATGTATACAAACGGAATTCTCTCGTTAACACATGGGCGATTTCCGGGGTCTCGCGCGCCTATTCTATCAGCCAAAACCTTGTGAGCTATTTTCGAAGGGTCCTTGTAAGAAGCCTTAATACTTTTTGTTATAATAAGTTCATTAATACAAGTCTTGCCATCTACCAAATCCTTCAATTCTTCATTTAGAAATTCGACGGATGCTCTCAAATCTTGTTTTTGCAATATGATATCTATTAGACCGCCGTATATTTTTTTAACAATATGTGCATTATCTCTCCTCTTTAATACGATACCCATAGATTTTTGTTTAAAGCTATTTACATCAGTTTCATAAAGGTTACCGACATACCTTTTTTTACTCAGTAAAATGAATGGAAACAGCGATTTTTCATAATTTAATTTCTGAGGCTTGGGCATTATTTTCGCAATCTCTTTTTCTACTTTCTGTCCCATTTTTATAGCATAGGGCAGAGCGTCCTTTCCAAGTACAGTATTCCCCTCTTCATCTTTCAAAGGGAACTTGCAGAATATTGAATCAGTATCTCCGTATATTACTTCGGCTCCATAATTATCTTCTACGAATTTTTTCGCCAACATAATCATATCTCTTCCAGTCGCAGTTGTACAAGCAGCAATCTCTTTAAGATATATAGATGATGTTCTCGCACCAATCTGTCCATATAATGAATTCGCAGTAATTTTATAAGCAATCTGTCTCGAATCTAAAACGTCCTTTTCAAAGCTATTATAGGTATCCTCAATAGATATTACTGTACTTTTATCAATATTGTGATTTTCTCCCGTATCAATATTCAATACATTTAACGAATCTCCCTTATCTGCGCATAAGCCAATATATGCTTCATTTTGCGTCTTAACTGTTTTATACTCTATCTTTTTTCTCGTATTCTTTCTCTCGACGAGAAGCATATCTAAAATATCCGCAATGATCCCTTTCTTGCCATCTTTATACTGAATAAAAGTACACTCTTTTTCACCAACTTTCTTCTTCTTATCTCCCTTGCCTTCGTATATATCATAATAGATGTTTTTATACTCAATATTAGGATCTTCGACCCTGTATTTTTCATCCATCAAGAAGCAATCGTGAGATAAATTTCTCGAAATCATCGAAGAAGGATATAGAGATCCGTAATCAAATACTACGATAGGATCATTTAAATAGATTCCTTCGTTGGGTTCTAATACCACAGCACCTTCGTAACCATCATCTATATCAATAACATTATCGACGAATGATTTTATCGTGGGAATTAGCGAATTTTTCTCCATGCATTGTTTTGCAATAAGAGAGAATATCTTAATACCCTGTCCTCTTCTGAATAAATAATTGAGAGGAACTAAGCACACATTTCCCATACCGATATTATTCTCAATAATTTTTAATTTGTGAATTAAGCGATTTACAAGACAACAATCTTGAATACAATACTCGGCAATTTCACAACGATCTTTGGAGTCTCCCTTGAATTTATCGAAAATTTCTTGAGGTTTCAAATCATTCTTATTATCTCCTAAGAATATCGAAGCTACATTATCCAACTTATAGCTATCGAGCTTCTGTTCGCGCTGCATAACCTTCAACAAATCTATTAGGACTACTCCATCCATATCAATATATTTTAATATATTATCGCCGAGAGCCGACGAAGACAGTTTCTGTTCTACTAAAGCTGACTTGCGACCAAACAATCTTCCCCAGCCAATCTCGTAATCTTCTATAATACCCAATTCGGTTGCCCTGTCCCATATATAGGGCATATCAAAACCGAATATATTATACCCAGTAACAATATCAGAATTCAGCTCGTTCATTAATTTTTTCCAGTTAATAAGCAGTTCCTTCTCAGTTCTACAAGATTCAACCACACAATCATTGATTGTATCGCACGTATCCAATGTTATAATATTTTTATATACTATTTTATCAGAACCGTACAAATGAACTGTTGTACCTATTTGAATAATCTTATCGCCTTCAAGAGGTGCGAGCAATCTATCTAATATTTTAGCCAATTTTGCCTCTTCTTCATTTAGTTGCGCAATAGTCATATTTGTATCATTTATATCATTTGCATCATTTGCATAATCATCGTTATCATTATCTATGCTTTCTTCATCGTTAGCACTGTCTGATTTGATAGATGCCGAGATTTTATCTAAAATAGCTATTATATCCGGCAGTTTATCTTTTAGCAGAGATGGTATTCTATCGATGTAATCCTTGCTAATTTTATTTTTAGCATATACACGGTTAATTTTTAAATTCGTTTTTTCATCTATTATAACATCTTGAGTATATATGGATTTTATCCAATATGTAATGAATTCGCCTGTATATTCATAGCCGGCTTTTGCGACCAATGCTAAATCTTGGGCGACCTTGCTATAATTCTTCTTTGCTACAGGAAAATCTCCATGACTGCTGGTACATTCAATATCAAAAGACGTGATAAGAATGGGTGCAATCTTATTACTTTCTACTGGTATAATATTCTTACCATCTACACTGATATTATAATCGCATCTACTTATGTCGTCGACGATATCATATTTATTAATTCGAACCCATCCGCAAGGCTTAATATTCTGAATATGAATATATTTGAGAAAAGGGTCGATATTACTTTCATATGCCTTGAAACCCTGCTTTTCAAGAGTTTTAAAATAGTATTTTAGATTATTAAATAATTTAAGAGATTTCACAGATACTTTAATAAACCGGAATAGTTTGTTATTTGTAAAACCCCAGAAATCCTTCTTTTCTACTATTTCCATTTTTGAAAAATGCGATAGCATATTATTCGGTATAATTTTCTTCTCATACTTATTACCGTTGAATGATGCCGTATATTTATCATTTAAAATAATATTTTTTAGCTCCGATACTTTAGCTTCAAACAGAGTATCTTTGTAATTTTCCCATTCTTCTGGTGGTTTAATATAGAAGAAGGGTTTAAAACAATTGACCTTTGTTGAAATTGTAGCACCATTATCACAAACTCCGAACAATATCATAGAATATAGTTCGTCGAAATCTTTTTCCTTGATTCTGTCTCCTTCGGGAACATAGATATCTGTAATCTGAAATTCTATAGGCTTTTTGTCCAAGGGTTCGTAACTTTTTCTCGGAAATTCCATTATAATAGATTATATCGATTAATTATTTAAATAATAACAAATCAATTTTTAATTTATTATAAGTAATAGAAGTATGGAAATTAATACAGAGGGGTTTATAATTATAATAGTGACTTTAATAGCCGCCTATTATATTTATAATTATTATTCTGAATATGGTTTGATAAAGGTAAAGAGTAACATAGATAATAATGAATATACTGTACAAATAAAAGATGATTCGCTTGAAGCCGCGAACTTAATAGCGACAGTAAGAGAAAGGCTGCTCGTATTGATGGAACATTTAGAAAAATCATATGGAAAGGACGATAAACGAGTTATGCTATTGAAGAAGAACTTTAGACCAGATAGATTAAAAGAGGGAGTTACTACTCCGGGCTATACGAGCTATTCTGTAAATAAGGGAGAGCAAATTATTTTGTGTTTGCGTAATAATGACGAATTAGTTGATATAAATACATTGTTTTTTGTTGTATTACACGAGTTCGCACATTTAGCTACAGAGAGTATTGGGCATACTGAGGAATTTTGGGATAATTTTAGATGGATATTAGAAGAATCTATAAATATCGGTTTATATATCAAACAGGATTTTAATATTAAAAATGTAGAATATTGTGGGATGTCTATTACTTCTTCACCGTTAGATTAGATAATATATATAAGATAATATTTTATATATATATTAATTGTAAAATTGTAAAATTGTAACGATGAAGGATTTAGTGCTATATAATAAAAATAATAATCAATTTGATTTATTTCTATATATAATATTTATTTCTATGATGATAAGCAGTAAATACAATAGCTCTATTAAAATAAATGTGATCCGTCGAAAAATAAATCAATATACAAATTGGAATATATATATAATATTTATAAATCATATATTAATTAATGTATTTGGAATCAATAACTTATTGATATCTAAATTCATTGCGAATAATTCTTTTAATATCATGCTATTATTCCATAGTTTTTTAATATATGATCCCAGAGTATTATTTGAAACTATAGATGGAGAGCCATTTGTATTAAATAAATTCATTAAAAATAAAAATATCTCGGCATCTACGTTGTTGCGATGTGAGTACATGATATGTAACGTAATATTTCATATATTACCAGTATATTTTTATAGAGATACTCTAATACACTATAGATCACATGACGATACTATAAGTATGTTTCTGTATACTATATTTTTTAAATTTATGTGGGCTCTAAATATTTTCGGCGATTTCAATATCACATCAATATATGTCCCGACATTCGAATTCTGTAATGTTAAATTAATTAATATGATAGTCGTATTCGATTATCTCTTGGATAAAACACTAATGGCTCTAACTTAATTATAAGATATATAAAGATATTATTTAGTATAATACCTATATATTAACTATGATCCCCAAAGTCATTCATCAAACATGGAGTGATAATCCGTTGCCCAATATACTTAAATATATACGCGATGAAAATATGAATCTATTAAAAGATAAGGGCTATGATTTTATTTTGTGGACCGATGAAATGATTTTGAAGCTAATAAATAAACACTATCCTAATTTTTATAAAATTTATAATTCTGCGAAAACTGGTGTGCAGCGCGGGGATATTGCGAGAATACTAATTCTATATCATTGCGGAGGTATCTATATTGATTTAGATATTTTAATATTAAAGGACATTGATAAGTTGATTAATATGTCCGAAGATAAATTTTATATAAGCTATGAGCCATCTGCACAGACTAAACTAATATATAATACGGACAGATATATTTGCAATGCCTTTTTTGCTTCAAGTAAACATAATAGATTTATGCATAAATTGTTATTTTCAATACCTGATCATATAGATATGCGAGGTTACGATGTATTTAATAAATTCGATATTTTCGGCGGCTCCTATATAATGGATAAAATAAATAATTATTCGAGCGATTTGAAAGATGATATCTGCATTATATACGATAGGGAGTTGATATACCCAATTAATGATTTGAAATTAGAAAATATATCAACGTGTGCTTCTGATTGGAAATCTGTTAAGGAAGGAAAATATGCAAGGGAGCCTTTTATGATACATTATTGGATACATGGAGATTTCGAATCTAAAAATCTTCTTAATATTTTTAAGCCCGATATAAATCATGATATACATCATAACATGTATATGTTTTTTTATTTACTTTATAACAATATTGCTAAAAAAATGATAGGTTCACAATAAAAACTTGTATATAATAAATAAAAGTATATGAGACAATATACATTTATATTAATACTTTTGTTTGAAATGGTGGGGGGCGCAAGAAGCTATTATAATATGGGCCTGAGGATGCAGCACAATATTATAAAAGATACCATATTGCACGATAGCAAGATGCCTATAATTTATACAAATAAGCATTTTAATCCGGTTGAGATAAAGAATAAATTTTTATCGGCCGAACATATATATCCACAATGCCTTTTAAATAACAAACAGTCTAATGATATGCACAATATTATAAAGACAATCAATACTCTCAATGTAAATAGGTCTAATTACAAATTTCAAGAAGAATATAATAAATATGATAAAAACTGGGTAGAATTAGAATATAACAATCATGTTAACCACAAGGATAAAATATTCGTACCAAACAACGATTCACGGGGATTTATTTCAAGAGCTATATTATATATGTATAAGGAGTATAATTGCAATCCGCGAAAAATTATAGATATCGAAATTCTAAAAAAATGGTATTATAACTTTTCTCCAACACACGAAGAAATATACCATAATGCTGTTATAAAAAGGATTCAAAACAAGAATAATATGTTTATATCATGTTATAACAAAAAAAATAAGGGTATTAAAAAGTTATTAGAGTCTTTGTAAAATTTAATGAGTTTCTTTTATGTTTATGTTATCATTGATAACAGGACCTTTGGGGCGGTATTGATATTCTTCATTAGAGTAATCTTCGCGATGATCGATAAGATATTTTGGAGAATTGTTATTTATATATTGATCAAAATATGGTAATTTAGTTAGCACAGTTAGCATAGCTATCTATTATATAACCTATATCATTTTTTATTAGCTTTTTTTACAACACGCTTAGATTTTTTACCAACTTTATTTTTATTGTATTTTCCGCCTCGTGTATTATTATTAATAAATTTTTCAAAAAATTTTGTTAAATCTTCAACAGTTCTCTCTTTATTGATGCCTGATGAAAATACAGGACGAGGTTCTTCTTTTTTTGGATATGGCGTGCCTGTTCTGATCATGTTAGAAGGTTGTTGATTATAATATGGTGTTTGAGGACGTACACCTGAGTTGCCCATACTTGCAGATCGTACAGGTCTTGTAGATAGTACTTTTGGTAATTTTAGCGATCCAGTACTTACAGGTATTGTAGGTCTTACAGGTTTTACAGGTAGTACTCTTGGATAATTATCCATATTCTGAATCATTTTCATAATCTGTTCGTGTCTATTCTTAAATTCTACGTCTTTTTTGCTTTCAGGCATTTTTATTTGAAAATCCTTCTATAATAATAATATATTTTTTATATAAAAAATGATTAGAATTATATTTTATTATTACTAATGGAGCTTTTAAACAAGGAGCAAAAATATGCGATTGATTGTGTTATGGAAGGTTCGAATATTTTACTAACAGGTTCTGCTGGAACAGGGAAGTCATATACTATTAAATATATTATTGAATATTTGAAAGAAAATAATAAGAAATTTGCTGTTACAGCTACAACAGGGACTGCTGCTGTTATGATTGGGGGTCAAACATTGCATTCATTTTTAGGACTCGGTCACGGTACTGCGAGTACCAAGGAAATTTATAGTAATATTTTAAGAAACAAGAAAAAGTACGATAATATATCATGTATTGATACTTTGATAATAGACGAGGTTTCTATGCTTGATAAAGAATTGTTCGAAAAAATATCTGAACTACTATCTTTAATAAAATTAAATGACGGGTATTTTGGGAATATTCAATTAATATTGATTGGAGATTTTTGCCAATTAGCTCCTGTAAAGGGACAATTCTGTTTTCTATCAGACTTATGGAATAAAATAGATATTAAAGTGGTTTTATTGAGAGAATTGATACGTCAAAGCGATGATTTATTATTTCAGAATATATTGCGAATTATTCGGAAAGGAAGGTGTACTGATAATATTATCACTGTCTTAAATAAGTTGCGAGACACAGAATTTGATAATGGAATTATTCCCACGAGATTGTATCCGGTAAATATAGATGTTGATAAAATAAATAGTATTGAGATTGAAAAGGTAAAAGCGATGGGTAATAAGTCAAAAACGTATTTTGCTTCGGCAAGTAGTGATATGGAGAGAGACAGGGATAAGTTTTCTATAGAACTCACTTTAAATGCGCAAATAATTATTATCAGAAACATTAGTGTAGAAAACTCGCTTGTTAACGGAACTCGAGGTGTAATTAAACATTTGGATGATGATTTTATTGTTATTAGTGATGTCGACGGCAATATCCATAAAATTAATTATTATACAGATACATATAATAATAACAGTAAATCATTTATTTATCATATGCCTGTAAGAATATGTTATGCTCTATCTATTCATAAAAGTCAAGGGATGACTATCGATGCATTAGAAATAGATATGGGACCCAATATATTTACTTGCGGGCAATCGTACACCGCATTATCTCGTGCTAAAAAATTGAGCTCTATAAAAATAATAGATGTTACTAAAGATTCGTTCAAAACAAATACATATGTAAAAGAATTTTACAAGAAAGCAAATCTTCAATAACGATAATAAATTATCTTAATTATTATTAGATTAGATATATAAAAATGAATAATAATAAGCAATTAAAGGAAAAATTTGTTACTCAATCTGAAAATGATAATATTGTTAAAAATGTGTTTATTGTAATTGGCTATAGTATCGCCGGTATATTAATGGTAGGTATGTTATCATGGGGTTATTTAACACACGAATATTTATTTGTAGCAATATACTCATTCGTATTTTTGATATATGCATCTATGATAGTAGCATTTATTGTTATCAATAAAGAAATATATGACTCTGATAGCTATAGTATAATACTTGGAACTACTATAATATCTATGTTTTTAACATTTATTGTAATCTGCTTATATGTATATAAATATTTTGCATCTATAAGACAGACCAAATCAGTTCAAGATGTAAGATATTCGCTAAATTATTAGACATGGTCTTAGACATGGCCTTAGACATAACCTAAATAAGATATAGTATATAATACTATAAATATAATTGTTGTTTTAATATATACATCAAATACTGTTAGATTATCTTGGAGATAATCGGGGATTTTCTCATATATATTATTAATTATTCCGCTATGATATATTAAAAATACTATTAATACGATTATTACATTTTTTTTTATTAATTCAACGTCTATATAAGCCGAATAATCGTTTTTATTTGCTTGTAAATTATTATGGTGCTGCTGCATATAAGGTTGATATATTCCAGAGGCCCCTGACGGTCCAGACGGTCCTGATGGTCCCGACGGTCCCGAAGGTCCCATGGGTACAGCTGGCCCAACATGGCTGCCGTGGCTGCCTTGGCCGCCTTGGCCGCCTTGGCCGAAATAGTTTGGGTTATTTATTAATGGGTGGGGGATATTATGTGAAGCAATTGGTATTTGATTCGGATTTATGTGCATAGAATGTGCAGAATTAGCATTTACATCCATATTTTTAGAAGATTGGAGTTCGTCGCGAAATTCGTTTAAAACATCTTGAACTACAGGGTCATTTATATCATTTTGTTCAGATAGTGTATTCAATTGTGATTTAGTTGTAGAAACCGACATTAATCTAATAATATATTATATTAAGATAATTAATATTATAACGCAATATAATGTTAATTACATTAGAAGAATTAAGTAAATTATTAGAAAATAGAAAAATAAAGATTAGAGGTTGTTTGCATATAGGCGCGCATTTATGCGAGGAGATATCTATATACAATAGCATCGGTGTAGCAAATGAAGATATAATATGGATTGAAGCAAACGAAGAATTAGTTAAATCAGCTAAAAATAAAAATATACTAAATATATATAATGCTATAATTACAGATATTGACTATAGTTGTGTAGTATTTAATAAAGCGAATGATACATCATCATCCAGTATACTATCTATGTTAGAACATAAAAAGGTATATCCTAATATTTCTTATATAGAAGGATGTAATAGATATGGTATTACGATTGATACATTTTTAGCATTACATAATATCGATGAAACAAGGTATGATTTTATGAATATTGCAATTCAAGGAGCTGAATTATTAGCACTAAAAGGATCTGTGTGCTTTATTAAACATTGTAAAATTATTTATTGCAAAATACACGAAATAGAGTTGTATAAAAACTGTGCTTCTATTAAAGAGCTCGACGAATTCTTATTACCACATGGATTTATTAGAGTACTTACTATAACAACAGAAAAAGGATGGGGTGATGCTATATATATTAGGTTGTAGTCTCTTACTATGAAATAAATTATTTATATTTTTTTACATTTCCCTGTAACAGGATCTCTTATTTTATCTTTTTCACATATTTTTATACATCGCTTAGTTAATGGATTAAACTCTTTACCAACTGGACATTTTTTTTTGCATCTCCTTGTAACAGGATCTCTTATTTTGTCTTTTTCACATATTTTTATACAGCGTTTAGTTATCGGATTAAGATCTTTACCAACCGGACACTCTTTTTTAACTTTGCCTACTTTGGAGGCTTTGGAGGCTTTCGCGGCTTTGGCTGACTTTGCGGGCGACTTGGCATATGTAGTATATACAA
>Ga0164292_10001393_pt1 | contig 19433 bp, 18 predicted proteins | sample GEODES117metaG_FD_111486 | JGI IMG/M metagenome (GOLD analysis project Ga0164292, IMG submission 111486) | Eutrophic lake water microbial communities from Lake Mendota, Wisconsin, USA - GEODES117 metaG | ecosystem: Environmental > Aquatic > Freshwater > Lake | place: USA: Lake Mendota...
CTGTACGGGCATGATCAGCAATGACTCGAAGAGAAACATCTGACTTCTCATCCTTACCATACTTAACTTTTGTTAATGCAGATGCTTTATCAAGAATAATCTTCGTAGTATCAATCTCATAAACATTCTCAACGCCTTGCAACAAAGCTGCAGTTCTCTCAAGCCCTAAGCCGGTATCAATATTTTTTGCAGGTAACTCGCCTTCGATTGGAAATGAGTTTTTATCCCCACCTTCGCCACGAATATTTTGCATAAAAACCAAATTCCATATTTCAAGATAGCGATCTTCATCAGCTATTGGCCCGCCCTCTTTGCCGTATGCACTCCCGCGGTCAAAGTAAATTTCAGAACATGGACCGCATGGGCCAGGAACTCCCATTGACCAAAAATTATCTGCCATTCCGCGCCGCTGAATTCGATTTTTAGGAACTCCGACTTGTTTCTCCCAGATTTGCGCTGCTTCATCATCATCTTCGTAAACAGTTACCCATAGTTTGTCCTCAGAAAAACCATAACCACCATCTGAAGTGGATTTAGTTAGTAACTCCCAAGCAAGTGAAATTGCACCCTCTTTAAAGTAATCGCCGAATGAGAAGTTTCCACACATCTGGAAAAAAGAAGCATGTCTAGTTGTTTTACCAACCTCATCAATATCCAAAGTACGCACACATTTTTGTACTGAAGTAGCACGCTTATATGGCGGCTTAACCTCGCCAAGAAAATAAGGCTTAAATGGAACCATTCCAGCATTTACTAATAACAAGTTTGGATCATCTGCGATTAAAGACGCAGACGGGACAACAGTGTGTGAAAGATTTGCAGAATTTCCTGATTCAAAAAAATTTAACCAGCGAGATCGAATATCTGCGGAGTCCATCACTACGGCTTCGCTTTACTTTTTTTCTTACCCTTTTTCTTTAGCTTTGCTGCAGTAAATAATGTAGCTGCTGCCTTCATGGCTAATGGGTTTTCATCTAAAAACGATTCCGTAGCAGTAGTAACTTTTTTAGTTAAATTCTCAATTGACTTGCCCGCATTTCCAATGCTTTTCAATGGGCTATTGATCATTGAAACTGTCTTTGTGATTTCATCAATTAACCTTGAAGCGCGTACAACTGTGTAGGCGATTGCTACCGCAATAACGGCAAGAGAAGATGCTGCGATTATCGTTGCAATTCCACCTGGACCCATGTTGGGAAGAATACCTGAAAAGTTGGTAACTACTTGGCAGCGGCTGGAGTATCGACCCCAGTCTCTTTACGTTGTGCTGGCGTAATAGGTGTTGGTGCACCTGTTAAAGGATCACCACCACTTGCCGTCTTAGGAAATGCAATTACTTCACGGATTGATTGGGCTCCGGCAAGTAATGCACAAAGTCGATCTAATCCCAGGGCAATTCCGCCATGTGGTGGTGGCCCATAATTAAATGCTTCGAGTAAAAATCCAAACTTGCTTTCAGCCTCTGCAGTAGACAAACCAATTGTTTTAAAAACTCTTTGTTGAACATTTCGTTGGTGAATACGAATTGATCCACCGCCAATCTCACTTCCATTTAAAACAATGTCATATGCATATGCAAGTGCATTGGCTGGATCTTTATCAAAACTATCTGCAAACTCAGGCTTAGGTCCGGTAAATGGATGGTGGACGGCAGTCCAACCTGCTGCAATGTTATCTGCATCAACTGGTTCAAACATTGGTGCATCAACTACCCAAACAAACTTCCAAGCTTTTTCATCAATTAGATTGCAACGCATCCCAATCTCAAGGCGAACTGCGCCTAATAAACTTTGCGATGCAGCAATACTTCCAGCTGCAAAGAAAATTGCATCGCCATTTTTTGCCCCAACTTTGGCTGCAATTCCTGCGCTCTCCTTTTCAGATAAATTCTTTGCCACTGGTCCAGAAAGGGTTCCATCTGCACCAACTAAAATATAAGCCAAACCTTTTGCACCCCGAGCCTTAGCCCAGTCCTGCCAAGCATCTAACTCACGTCTAGGTGAATCAGCACCTGCTGGCATAACTACTGCACCGACATATTCAGCTTGGAAGACTCTAAATGAAGTCTCTTTAAAAAACTCAGTAACATCAATTATTTTATTATCAAAACGTAAATCTGGTTTATCTGATCCATAATCCTTCATTGCATCTTTATATGTCATATGCGGAATTGGAAGTGGAATTTTATAACCTATAACTTTTTCAAAAACCGAGGATAAAACCTTTTCGGCTATTGAAATAACATCGGCTTGATCAGCGAATGAGATCTCAATATCTAATTGAGTGAACTCAGGCTGGCGATCAGCTCTAAAATCTTCATCTCTAAAACATCTAGCAATTTGGTAATACCGCTCCATTCCAGCAACCATCAATAACTGTTTAAATAATTGTGGTGATTGCGGCAGCGCATACCAAGATCCAGGTTGAAGCCGAACTGGAACTAGAAAATCTCTAGCCCCCTCGGGTGTAGAGCGAGTTAGGTATGGGGTTTCAATCTCTAGAAAATCAGAGCTTGCCATCACATCGCGAATCGCAGTGGTTACTTTAGAGCGTAATCGTAAATTTTTTGCCGGTCCTTCTCTGCGCAAATCTAAATACCGATACTTAAGTCGCACCTCTTCTGAAATATTTCCTATATCACCACTATCTACCGGGAAAGGAAGAGCTGCTGCTTCACTTAAAACTTCAAGAGATTCACAAACCACTTCAATCTCACCCGTTGCAATATCTTTATTTTCATTACCCGCAGGCCTAACTTTCACAGTGCCAGTTATCAATACGCACCACTCAGCTCTTAACTCTCCTGCAATTTTTTCGTCATTGATTACGACTTGAACTGCCCCAGTTGAGTCTCGTAAATCAATAAATGCAACTCCACCATGATCACGGCGTCGCGCAACCCAGCCAGCTAAAACGACCTTTGTGTCAACGCTTTTGGCATTAAGTGAGCCAGCATCATGGGTGCGAAGCATTAAATTGAATTTCCTACTCTTTTAATTAAATCAGAAGCAGTAAGGCTACTAGAGATAAGTTGCCCGTTGCTCATCAATTTCAAATCACACTTACCATTAGAAATTTCATCATCTCCAATTACTAGGCTATATAACGACCCGCTCTTATCAGCCGCCTTCATTCCACCTTTAAGCCCACGATCGCCATATGCCATATCGCAGGTGATGCCAGCTACCCTTAACTGGGAAAGTAATTTAAATCCCTCATTTTTACCTTGTTCAGTTATTGGAACTATAAATAATTTAATTTGATTAAGCTCTGCTGGCAAAGAGTTTTCTGCTAGTGCTGCCATCAAAATTCGATCAACACCTAGGCCAAATCCAATTCCGCTGACATCAGAACCACCAAGTGAGTTCATTAACCCGTCATAGCGACCGCCACCGCCAATTCCAGATTGGGCGCCAAGTAAGGCATGATCAAACTCAAATGTGGTTCCGGTGTAATAATCAAGACCTCTCACCATTCTTGGATTAATTGTGTATGCAATACCAATCTCTGTCAGTAATCGCTTTACCTCTTCAAAGTGAGATTTGCTTTCACTGTTAAGGAAATCCAGTAAAAGTGGCGCACCTGCCATCATTTGCTTTATCTCATCTCGCTTATCATCAAATAATCTAAGTGGATTTAATTTTGCTCTAGCGATAGTTTCATCATCTAGTTTTAGTGTTGATATGTACTTAACAAGTTCGGTTCGGTGTGCTGCTCTACTGCTTGAATCTCCAAGAGAGGTTATATTTAATTTATATTCTTTAAGTCCTAAGGCTTTAAAAGCTGAATCTGCAACGGCGATTACCTCGACATCAATCTCAGGATCGTTAAAACCAATCGCTTCAATTCCCACTTGATAAAACTGTCGATAACGTCCAGCTTGCGGGCGCTCTGCTCGAAAAAAAGGACCTGTATAGAAAAGTTTCACAGGCAGCTGCCCACGATCTAAGTTATGTTCAATTACAGCTCGCATTACACCGGCTGTGCCCTCTGGTCTAAGTGTTATCGAACGTCCGCCGCGATCTTCAAATGTGTACATCTCTTTACTTACGACATCAGTTGATTCACCAACTCCGCGGGTAAATACCTCTGTATCTTCAAATACTGGAAGCTCAATTAATGAATAGCCGGCTAATTTTGCGCTATTAATTAATTTATCTCGAACAAACTCAAACTGATCAGAGTTTGGTGGAAAGTATTCACTGACTCCTTTAGGCGCCTGGAACTTACTCAAGGTTCACCGCCCAATCTGATCTAAGAAATCACTTTGCAGGTAAGGGTTCCTTACGCGCTCTATGGCGATTGTAGTTTGCCCACCATGCCCAGGTAGGACATTTAGCTCATCAGGAAGTGTCAAAATTCGCTCCCGCAAGGTTTTGCGCATATCACTTGCTGATCCAGTAGGCAGATCTGTTCTACCAATACTGCCTGCGAACAAAACATCCCCAGAAATTAGTTGCTGATTATCAACGGTATATAAAACTGAACCCTTGGTATGGCCTGGTGCAAAAATCGCACCGATCTCTAAGCCAGCAATTTCAAAATGAGAAAAATCTTCAACCTCAATAACATCAGATGGCTCCTTGAACTTATCTCCACCAAATGCAGTGATTAATTGCTCACTTACTCCCCCTTTATCTATTGCTCCAGTTGGATCAGTTAGTAAGAATCGATCAGCACCAGTAATAAATGTACGCATTGGAATTTCTTTAGATAAGGGAAGTACAGAGAAAATATGATCTAAGTGCCCATGAGTAATTAAAATAGCAACTGGCTTTAAGTTGTGCTCCGAAACTTTTTCAATAATGCTTTTAACTAAATTTGGTTTGGCAATACCCGGATCAACAATGATGCACTCTTGGCCAATGCCTGTAGCTAAAATCCAACAATTGGTTTCAAAATAGGGCGCTACTACGCGATCAACTAGCATTTATCACCCCTATTTCTGATCTCTTTTTACGACCAGATTTCCCTAAATTCAGGTGATTAGGCTATCTTTTAGCCAGCACCAAACCCAGTAATCAATGGCGCAAAAGCGAAATTGATTACTACGCCACCCCCACATAACGAAATCTGCGAAGCAGAGCTCGCGCAACGAAAGGTAATTAATATGGAGAACACAATTACACCTAACCTTTCAAATACTGGGGCTGCAGCAGCACTTATTGGTGATCCAGCAAAATTTGGCCGAGTCGGCGAAGATGGAACAGTTTATGTAATAACCCCAGCGGGTGATCGTGCAGTTGGTTCATATCCAGGCAAAACAGCGGATGAAGCACTTGCCTACTTTGTTAAAAAATTTGAAATGGCAGCATCTGAGGTTGCACTCCTTGCGGCTCGAATTAGATCTGGTGCAATGGTGCCAAGTGATGCTCATGAAGCAGTTAATAAATTACGCACTCAGATTTCAGAATTAAATGGTGTCGGTGACCTAGTAAATCTTGCTCAATCATTAGAAAAAATTCCAGCACTGATAACTGAACATGAAGGTGCGTATCAAGCTCGTAAAGCAGCGCAAAATGCAGAGCGTGAAGTCCGCAAGGTAGAGGCGGCGGCAATAAAAGAAAAGATTGTTGTAGAAGCAGAATCATTAATCGATTCTGTTGCGTGGAAGGTAACAACTGCAAGGTTAAAAGAATTGCTAGATGATTGGAAAAAAGCGCCAAGACTGGACAAAAAGGTTGATGCAGCGCTATGGAAAAGGTTCTCATCCTCAAGAAATAAATTTGATAAACGCCGCCGAACACATTTTTCAAACCTTGATTCCGAGCAGAAAATCGTAGCTTCTACTAAAGAATCAATAGTTAAGGAAGCCGAAAGCCTTGCTAACTCTAGAGAGTGGCTAAATACTGCAAAAAAATATAAGGAGTTAATGGATAAATGGAAGGCTGCTGGTCGAGGAAAGAAATCGGCTGACACTGCGCTTTGGAACAGATTTAAAACTGCTCAAGATACTTTTTTCAAAGCAAAAAATGCTGATATGGATAAACGCAAGGGATCGATGGTTGAGAACCTGGCGAAGCGAGAAGTGATGATCATTGAGTTTGAAGCATTATTGCCGATAACTGATTTCAAGTCTGCTAAAAAGAAATTCTATGATCTGATGGGTAAATGGCAAAAGATCGGTATGACAGATCGCAAAAAGCGCGCATCATTTGATTCTAGAATCAAAAAAGTCGAAGATGAGATAAATGAATTAGAACGCAATTTCGCGCGCAAGAGTGATCCAAGTGCTAAAGCTCAAGCAAATAAGGTTGTGCAAGGTCTTGCTGAAGCAATTGAAAATTATGAAAAACAAGCTGCAAAGGCAGAAGCGGCTGGCCAAACGGCAAAAGCTATGGTGGCTCGAGAAGCAGCTGCCGCTCGTAGAGGTTGGTTAGAAGAGGCTCAAAAAGGCCTTACTGAATTTACTGGTTAATTATTAAAAATTCGATCAACATCATAAACACCTTCAATACTTCTAACTGCGGCCAATACTGCGTCTAAATGAGATGCATCAGCCATCTCAAATGAAAACTTACAAATAGCAGTTTGGTCTTTGTTTGTTACGACCGAGGCACTCAATATATTTACATGTTGATCTGATAATGATTTTGTAACATCAGAGAGAAGTCGAGCACGATCTAGCGCCTCAACCTGAATATTTACCAAAAATGTGCTTTTTGCAGAAAGGTTCCACTTAACCCCAACCATTCGATCACCTTGGTGAATCTTAAGATCTGTAATATTTATGCAATCTGCTCGGTGAACTGAAACGCCACTTCCCCGAGTGATAAATCCAGTTATCGCATCCCCCGGTACTGGAGCGCAACACCTAGCAAGTTTTACTAAAACATCACCAGCTCCTTCAACATCAATTCCTGTAACACTTTTGCGCTCTCTTTTTACAGTATGAACTAGGGGTGTTAAATCATTCTCTGGGTGAGCATCAACTGTGCTTATTAGTAGAGTTAATTTCTCAATAATTGAGTGCGCAGATACATGACCATTACCAACCGCTTCATACATTGTTTCAATATCTTCATAACGCAAATCGTGAGCTAGCTCTAATAATGCATGGCCACCAAGTATCTTTTGAATAGGTAGTCCGGCTTTTCGCATTTGACGAGCAATTGATTCTTGCCCAGCTTCAATCGCCTCTTCTTTTCTTTCCTTTGAGAACCATGCTTTAATCTTTGATCTAGCCCTTGATGATGTTACAAAGTTAAGCCAATCGTGACTTGGCGCGGCATTTAGACCCTTATTAATCACAATATCTACCACATCGCCATTTACTAAATGAGACTCCAACGGAACTAACTTGCCATTGACCTTAGCTCCAACACATTTACTTCCAACTTCAGTGTGAACTGCATAAGCAAAATCAACTGGTGTTGAACCTGAAGGTAGCGCAATCACACTTCCCTTTGGCGTAAAAACAAAAACTTCTGGCGTGCGAAGGTCATAGCGAAGAGTTTCTAGAAAATCACCAACATCTTCACTCTCTTGTTGCCATTCATGCAATTGACGAAGCCATAGGACCTCAGGGCTCTTACCAGATTCTGTATTTTTGCTCTTATATTTCCAGTGAGCTGCAATACCAAACTCAGCTCTAGCATGCATATCAAAAGTTCTAATTTGAATCTCAACCGCTTTCCCATTTGGGCCAATAACAGTTGTGTGTAGTGATTGATAAAGATTAAATTTTGGCATTGCAATGTAATCTTTAAAGCGACCGGGAACTGGGCTCCACCGTGCATGAATTGAACCTAAGACTCCATAACAATCACGAACTGAATCAACTAGAATTCTTATTCCAACCAAGTCGTAGATGTCATTAAACTCCCTGCCACGAACCACCATTTTTTGATAGACGCTATAGAAATGTTTTTTGCGACCACTCACCTGCGCAGTAATTCCCTCGACTTTTAAATCCAAATCAATTGCCGAAATTACCTCAGTAGTAATTTGATCACGTGCTGGAGAGCGCTCCCCCACCAGCCTTTCAATCTCTTCAAACTTCTTAGGCTCAAGAATCCTAAAAGATAAATCTTCTAGCTCCCATTTAATTGCGTTCATACCTAATCGATGTGCAAGTGGTGCATAAATATCAAGAGTTTCTCGTGCCTTGCGTTGCGCAGTTTCCGCAGCAATAAAATCCCAAGTTCGCGCATTATGAAGGCGGTCAGCAAGTTTAATAACTAATACTCTTATATCTCTTGACATTGCAACAACCATTTTTCGAAGCGTTTCAGCCTCTGCAGTTGGCCCGTAAGTTAACTTATCTAGTTTCGTAACACCATCAACAAGTGAGGTAACTTCATCGCCAAACTCAGATTTAATCTGTTCAATTGAGTATGTAGTGTCTTCAACCGTGTCATGTAATAGCGCGGCCATGATGGTTGGCAAGTCCATACCTAAGTCAATTAATATCTGAGCAACTGCAACTGGATGAGTTATGTACTCTTCACCTGATTTACGAAGTTGTCCGGCATGTGCTTTTTCAGCCGCTGCAAATGCTTTTTCAAGATCGCTGCTAGAAAATCCTGGATGAGATTGTGAGAGTCCATCAATCAGCGGCTTTAACAATTGCATTGTTGTCATAGCGCTTTGGCTGCCTTACTTATTTCAAAGGGTTAGCGGCGGCGATTACGTTTAGGTTGGTTACGTGGTCCACGTCCAACTTGATTACTTGCTGCTATTGGAGCATCCAACTTATCGCCTCTGTTACCTACTCGCTTAGCAAGAGCCTGCATAGCTGGCTCACGTTCGCGCAGTACGGCAAGAATTGGTGTTGCGATAAAGATTGAAGAATAAGTACCAGTTGCAAGTCCAATAAACAATGCAAGTGATAAGTCTTTTAATGTTCCAGCGCCAAGTAAGCCAGCGCCAACAAAAAGAATTGATCCAACTGGCAGTAAAGCAATTAATGAAGTGTTAAATGATCTAACTAAAGTTTGGTTTACAGCTAAATTCGCTGCCTGAGAGTACGTGCTCTTTCCACTTGAAGCAATACCTTTAGTATTTTCACGGACCTTATCAAAAACCACTACCGTGTCATAAAGTGAGTAACCTAAAATGGTTAGAAATCCAATTACCGTTGATGGCGTTACTTCAAAACCAATTAAGGCATAAATACCAACAGTAATGAAAACGTCGTGAATTACAGAAATAATTGCCGCAATTGCCATTTTTGATTCAAATGCCATCGCTAGATATAGCAAAACCACAAGTAAGAAACCAAACAAGCCATAAAGTGCCTTACGGGTAATCTCTTCACCCCAAGAAGGTCCAATAATTTGAGAGTCAATTGAATCCACGCTCACACCAAATTTTGCTGCTAACTTATCCTCAACTGCAGTTTGTTCCACCTGCGTTAAAGCATTAGTTTGAACTCTTACCTTGTCATTACCTATTTTTTGAATAATTGTTTGCGATGTAATTCCAGCTTCAGCTAATGCAGATTCAGCGTTTGCCACTGAAGCAGATGATGAAGTAACGATAAATGAAGAGCCACCTTTAAATTCAATACCTAGGTGTAGCCCTTGAGTAAATAAGGTCACAGCTGAGGCAATAATTAATAAACCAGAAAATGAATACCAAATTTTTCGCTTACCAATAAAATCTATAGAGGTCTCGCCACGATAAAGCCGTCCGCCTATTCCTGATAGCTTGGCCATTATTTAACCCCCTCGGTTGGCAAATTATTTTTAGTAACAATTCCAAGTGATTTTGCAGAAAATCCTGAGAGTGGGTGTCCTTCGCTATAAAACTTAAATTTAGCTAGAACCGTTATTAGCGGCTTGGTAAAGAAGAACACCACGATCAAATCGATGATGGTAGTGAGCCCAAGTGTGAACGCGAAACCTCTTACACCGCCTACTGCAAAAAAGTAAAGCATGAGTGCAGCGATCATAGAAACTGCATCTGCAACAAGCACGGTACGACGGGCACGCTTCCAACCAGTCTCAACCGCAGATTTTAAAGATCGACCCTCACGAACTTCATCTCTAATACGTTCAAAGTAAACTATAAAAGAGTCAGCGGTAATACCAATCGCCACAATTGCACCTGCAATACCTGCCAGAGTCAATGTGAATCCAATTGCTTTACCAAGTAGCAAAAATGAAAGAAGGGCGATGGCAGTGGCAACTAATAATGAGCCAACAGAGACAATTCCTAGACCTCGGTAGTAAAGCAGTGAATAAATAATTACTAACAACAAACCAAGAACTCCGGCAATTAGACCACCCCGTAATTGATCAGCTCCTAGTGTTGGTGAAACTTGTTGTACCTCACCGCGATCAAAAGCAAGTGGAAGTGCGCCATACTTTAAAACGTTCGCTAAATCTTGCGCATCTTCCTGCGTAAAGTTTCCAGTAATTTGTGCAGTGCCAGTATTAATTGGCTCATTAATTCTTGGTGCGGAGTAAACCAAACCATCTAAAACAATTGCTGCCTGATTTTGTGGAGACGGTAAAGAGGTAAGACGTGTTGTCATTGCGCCGAACTTGCTAGTTCCCTCACCATTAAAATCTAAAATTACATACCAACCTGCTGCATTTTGAGTGCTAATTACTGAAGAGGCTTTTGTTACCTGACGACCTAATACCTCTGCTGGAGCCAAAATGTATTTAGCAGTTCCGTCTCGATCGCAACTAACAACAGCTGCTGCTTCACTTGCTCCGCCCCCGCCCTGACGGTTTATAGGCAAAGTGCAATCTAAGGCTGCAAATTGTGCATTCAAATCTGAAGTAATACCAGAAGGCAGTGTTGCAGTTGCCGTATCACCACTAACTGAAGTTGCATTTGGTGCACCGACTACAAGTACAGGCCTGAATCTAAGTTCTGCTGTTTGACCAACTAAATCAACAATTCTTCGACCAGTCTCACCCGGTACGGAAATAACAATCTGGCGGTTAACACCGCTTCCTTGTGCGGAAACTTCAGACTCAGCAACACCTAATGAGTTAACGCGCTGGCGAATAATTGCAACCGCTTGATCTATTGCCTCAGTTGTAACTTTTCCTACTTGTCCCTGTTCGATTCGAGGCTGCAAAGTAACGCTTGTTCCACCTTGTAAATCAAGTCCTAATTTAAATGATGTAGCCCCTGAAACAAATGCAATGCCGGTAAATGCCAAAATTGTTAGTAGCACTATAGAAATCGTGCGAGCTGCACGGGATTGGGTATTAGCAATTTTATTAGCAGACATGAGAGCCAATTCTAGGCTGAGGTGAGTTTATTGAGAAATCCAACATAAGTTATGTGTAATTTAAGTGAAAATTGCTGAGATTATTGTGCAATATCTGGATCTTGGTCGAAGAGTGAGGCATCGGTTCCGATCTGCGCAGATAAAGGTGGCTTAACACCAATATGCGCCCAACCAGCAGCAGTTGCGACTCGACCACGTGGTGTGCGAGCTAAGAATCCCATTCTTACTAAAAATGGTTCAGCAAGTGATTCAATTGTTTCAATCTCTTCACCTACTGCCATTGCAAGGGTTGAAACTCCAACTGGACCACCATTAAAGTTTTTAATTAAGGCTGTTAATACCGCCTTATCTAGCCGGTCTAAACCGATCTCATCAACTTCATATATTTTAAGTGCAGCCATTGCATGATCTAGTTGAACAATTTTTTCTTTATTTACTTGAGCATAATCTCGAACTCGACGTAAAAGTCGATTTGCAACTCGAGGAGTTCCACGAGATCGTGAAGCAATCTCTGCTACCGCTGCTTTATCTATTTGAATTTCTAGTAAATCAGAACTCCGCTTAATTATTTGTGACAATTCATCTGCTTCATAAAAATCTAACTGCGCAGTAAAACCAAACCGATCCCTTAGTGGACTTGGAAGTAAGCCAGCCCTGGTAGTTGCGCCAACTAATGTGAAATGCGGAAGATCTAGTGGAATTGAGGTAGCACCTGCACCTTTACCAACGATTACATCAACACGAAAATCCTCCATCGCAAGGTAAAGCATCTCCTCCGCAGGCCGAGACATTCGATGAATTTCATCTAGAAAAAGAACTTCACCTTCTACTAATGAAGAAAGGATTGAAGCTAAGTCACCGGCATGTTGAATTGCTGGACCTGAAGTTATTCGAATTGGTGCATCCATTTCTGCAGCAACAATCATTGCCAAAGTTGTTTTGCCTAATCCGGGAGGACCTGAGAATAAAACATGATCAGAGACTGATTTACGTTCTTTTGCGGCAGATAAAAGCAGATTTAACTGATCTCTTACTCTCAATTGACCAACAAACTCACCTAATGTTTTAGGTCTTAGGGCAAGCTCTGCAACTCTTTCAGCATCATCAGCACCTTGATCAATAATTCGCTCACTCATTATTTCTTCCCACCAGATTTTAAGGCTAACTTCAAAATCTCAGCAGCGCTCATATTTTCAATCTTTGTAGTTGAAGAGATCTGAGTAATCATCGCTGAAGATTCTTTTGCCGAGTAACCAAGGCCTTGTAGTGCATTTTCGACCTGGTTGGTTATTGATAATTTTGCATTACTAGTTCCACTTACAAAGTTAGCCGCCTTATCCTTTAATTCAAGCACTAACCGCTGGGCACCTTTTTTCCCTAAACCAGGAACAGCTTCTAAACTTTTTAAGTTTGATGAAACAATTGCTGAAGCAATTGCAGAAGCCTCACTTGCTGACAGGATTGATTGCGCAACCTTTGGTCCAATTCCAGTAACTGATAAAAGAAGTTCAAAAAAATCTCGATCTACAAGTTCAGTAAAACCATAAAGTGTCAGCGCATCTTCGCGCACTATTAAGTAGGTATGAAAGTTAACTAATTTTCCGACCTGTATTGAAGCAGCTACTCGAATCGGAACTTGAACTAAGATTCCTACCCCGCCAACCTCAACCACAATTGAATTAAGTGAGGTTGATTTAACGGTTCCAGAGATTGAACTAATCATCGTTTCTTAATCGCCTTTTTCTTTGCAGTTGCCAACCTGGCATTTCCTACACCTCGCCAATGATGACAGATTGCTAGCGCTAAGGCATCGGTACTATCTACTGGTTTTGGAATTTCTTTTAACTTAAGCAACCTTTTTACCATCTGTGCTACCTGCTTCTTATCAGCCCGCCCCGATCCTGTAACTGCGGCTTTAACCTCACTCGGGGTATGCATTACAACTGGAATCCCAGCCTTTGCTGCAAGTAATAAGGCAACACCGGCAGCTTGGCCAGTTGTCATTGCGGTTCGAACATTTAATTGGGAAAAAACTCGTTCAACTGCAATTACATCTGGTTTGTAATTTTTAATCCAAACTGAGATCTCTTTTTCTAACTCAAGTAATCTAAATTCAAGTGGCGCATCTAAATCAGTTTTGATTACCCCAACTCCAACCATCTCTAACTTTTGTGGTCCTGTTGAATCAACTATTCCGATGCCGCATCGTGTTAACCCGGGATCAATTCCTAAAACGCGCATAGCCAAAGCCTAATCAGCGAGAAATGAGTATTAACTAAGGCTCGCCATTACCTCATCTGAAACATCAAAGTTCCCGTAGACATTCTGCACATCATCTAGCTCTTCAATAACATCGATTAAATCAAATACCTTTTTCGCAGTCTCAGCATCAATTGGAATAGACATAGTTGGCAAAAATGAAGTATCAGCAGAGTCGTAATCAATACCTGCAGTTTGCAGTGAAGTACGCACTGCAACTAAATCAGAAGGTGCAGTTACGATCTCAAATGAATCACCTAAATCATTTACTTCATCTGCCCCTGCATCTAACACAACATTAAGGAGTGAATCTTCAGTTACTTTTCCACTGCTCTTTGAAACTAGCACCACACCTTTGCGATTAAATAAATATGAGACAGATCCTGGATCTGCCATATTGCCACCATTTCGCGTAACAGCAACTCTGACCTCTGAGGCGGCGCGGTTTCGATTATCTGATAAACATTCAATAAGTAGTGCAACTCCACCAGCAGCATAACCTTCATACATAATGGTTTCCCACTCTTTACCACCGGTTTCAAGACCAGCACCACGTTTGACCGCACGATCGATATTGTCGGCAGGAACTGAACTCTTCTTTGCCTTTGCAATTGCATCAAACAGTGTTGGGTTTCCAGAAACATCTGCACCACCTGCACGGGCTGAAACTTCAATTGCCTTAATTAATTTAGCAAAGTTTTTAGCACGACGAGAATCAATTATCGCTTTTTTGTGTTTGGTGGTTGCCCACTTGGAATGGCCGCTCATATTTCTCCTAAACCGTTAAAAAGTTGCAAACTCGCGACAAATATTTTCAACAAAATACTTATGAACTCGATTATCCCCAGTTAACTCTGGGTGAAATGAAGTAGCAAGAAGGTGTCCTTGTCGTACTGCAACTGGATGTTTATCTCCATTACTATCGGTAAATTCAGATAAAACTTCAACATTCTCACCAACAGATTCAACCCATGGTGCCCGGATAAACACTGCTCTAATTGCCGGCTCAGTTATCCCTTTAAATTTAAGGTCGGTCTCAAATGAATCAACCTGACGACCAAAGGCATTGCGGCGAACCACCATATCTATTCCACCAAAACTTTCCTGTCCAACAATTGCATCCTCAACATGATCAGATAACAAGATCATTCCAGCACAAGATCCATAGGTTGGCATACCGCTATTAATTCGCTCTTTAATCAAATCAAATAGATCAAAGGATCGGGCAAGCTTTGCAATTGTTGTTGACTCTCCCCCAGGAATTACTAAGGCAGAAATACTTTCAATCTCACTCTTTGTCTTAACAGCGATTGCATCAACACCACAGTCACTTAAGGATTGAATATGTTCACGAACATCACCTTGGAGTGCAAGTACTCCAATTTTCACAATTACCAGCCCCGCTCCGCAAGACGGTGTGGCACTGGAATATCAGCAACATTTATGCCAACCATTGCATCTCCTAGACCTCGAGAAACATCAGCGACAACCTTTGCATCAGTAAAGTATGTAACAGCTTTAACACATGCAGCGGCACGTTTTGCCGGATCGCCAGATTTGAAAATGCCTGACCCTACAAATACGCCATCTGCGCCTAATTGCATCATCATTGCAGCATCGGCTGGTGTTGCAATTCCGCCAGCAGTAAATAACACAACTGGTAGCTTGCCAGTACTAGCAACCTCTTTTACCAATTCATAAGGTGCTTGCAACTCTTTCGATGCAACAAATAATTCATCCTCGCGCATTGAGGTTAATTTGCGAATCTCAGCGGAGATTGTGCGCATATGAGTTGTGGCATTTGAAACATCACCAGTTCCAGCCTCACCTTTCGATCTGATCATTGCAGCGCCTTCGTTAATTCGACGAAGTGCTTCACCAAGATTTGTTGCGCCACATACAAATGGAATTGTGAAATTCCACTTATCAATATGGTTTGCATAATCAGCAGGTGTTAAAACCTCTGACTCATCTATGTAATCAACGCCAAGGGTTTGTAGAATCTGTGCTTCAACAAAATGACCAATTCTTGCCTTTGCCATAACTGGAATAGAAACTGCAGCTTGTATTGCAGTAATCATATCCGGATCTGACATTCGAGCAACGCCACCTTGTGCACGAATATCTGCTGGTACGCGCTCTAACGCCATTACCGCAACCGCACCTGCATCTTCAGCAATTTTGGCTTGCTCAACATTTACAACATCCATAATTACGCCGCCCTTTAGCATCTCTGCCATGCCGCGTTTTACTCGTGCTGTTCCTGTTTCCTTGGACATCATTCCCCCAATAGCAATATCTAGGCTCTAAGTGTACTAACGACTTTCATCTGCCGATAGCAGTTAAAAAGCGACTTAACACACACAAAAACTGATCATGGCGTCAAAACCGGGACGTTGTCAGTTAAAAAGATCCAAATTTTACCGGGCTTAAAATTCGCAACCTTTCCATCCGCACTTAGCCAGGTAGTCACATCTGTTTCAAGCTCTCGATCCCAAGTTAATTGATAACTAAATCCATCGCGCAACATGATCGCTTTACCGCTTCCAGTTGTTTTAGAGAACGGAGTTATCCCGCCAAATTTATCGCCATAAATAGATGGTGTAATTGAAACCAATTGAATTATGGCTGTATCAGCCGCAAGTTGTGAACCTGAAGCGGCCATATTTGGTTCACCATTAAAATAAATTAGATATTTCTTGCTTAAGTTATCCCACCGTAATTCATACCTTGCACTTGGCCACTTAATTTTTGCTGTGCTGGTTAAAGTTTCACCATTTGGAGCATCACCAAAACTCCAAGGTGCTAATTTTGGAGAATCAATCTGCGTGCCAGCTTTTGAATTCGCTCGTTCCAACAAAAGTGCTGGCTTTAACATCATATTTACTGGGCCTACCCGATCGGGATCTTTTGTATAAATTGTTGGTGGATTCCTTTCAGCAGAAAGATTTTCAATATTCGCTGCAGCTAATACTGGACGCATTTTGGTTTGAGCACCGGAATAAGCCAGACCCACTCTGCCAAACTGTGCCAATAATTCAATATCTGAAATACGGGCAGATCTGACTGGTCCGATTAATTCAGGTAAAGTTGATGAATAGACTGCAGCAATTCGAGTTAAACCTGCCTCAACTTGCTCAACATAAACCACATCGGCACTTTCAAGCCCAATCTGCGGTCTTGATCCTTTTGTATCATCTAATTTAACTACAAGAATTTGGTTATTACTGCCAGCTAAACCACTTAAAATATTCTTTTCTACTTTATTTTCAGCAATAAATTCAGATGTTGGTGATATGCCTTTACTCGAGAGCATTACAAAAATCACAACAGACGATAAAAGTAACCACCTATAGAACTTGCGCCTTTTGCGTTTAGGGGTAGGTTCAGATTCAGTTCCTAATGTTTGAGGAAGTCCAGTCGGCTCAAACATCATCTTCAAACTCATATTGAACTGGCAATGGGGCCTTTCCAGCTAATCTAAACAATCTTATAAAGATTTTCTTGCGAATATTTCTAGTTGCATTAACCGCCTCTAGATGAATGTTTATTGCCAAGCTGACCTTGGTGGTTAAATCTGAAAGTTCTACTAACAATGGCGTTGGTAACTGAAGTAATTCATTATGCGCAGCAGACTGAACAAGTTTTAATGACTCTGATAAAACTCTCTCTGCAGCAGATCGTTCTTCAAGATTCGCAAACCGTGCAGTGCTAGCTGATGTTGTTATCAAATATGCAGTTGCTGGATCAAGGTTTGATTCAGCAACAATTTCTTGAGCTAAAGCAGCACGTTGGTGTAGTAAGGAATCTAGCGTTGCCCAAGATGTTTCAACCCGATGATGAAGGCGATCCAACCTAGAAGCAGAAAATGATAGATACCAACCAAGAATGACAACAATTAAAACGGCAAATAAGCTCTCAAGACTCATTTACGTTTCCAGAATCTATTTTCTGAAGCCAATGTAACTCTCTGCCCACCGGCAATTGCCATCTCATAAACACTTTCTATCTGTTCTGCAACTACTTGCCAATCATATTTCTGAGCACTTAACTTTCCATTACTTGCTAATCTATTTCGTTTTTGATCATCTTTAAGCATAGAAACTAAAGTCTTTGCAAGATCTTCTGAATCTTCATTGATGAATAAGGCACCAGCCTCACCATTTTCTAACACCGCTTCAAATGCTGGGATATCACTTGCAACAACTGCAGTTCCAGCTGAAAGCGCTTCGGTTAATATAATTCCAAAGGATTCACCGCCGGTATTAGGTGCAACATATATTTTTATTGATTTTAAAAAACTTGCTTTGTCTTCATCAGTTAATCTACCTAGGAATTTAATTCGATTACGTAGTTGGGGGTCAATTTCTTTCAAGAAATCTTTATTTTCACCAGGACCAGCAATTAGGTATCTAACGTTTGGAATAAATCTTGCCACAATTGGTAGTGAATCAATTAATACTTGTAAGCCCTTTCGAGGCTCCTCGAATCGTCCAATAAAACCAACGGTGTAATCACCACTAAATTCTTCTAATACTTTTGCATTGGAAAATTTTTGACCATCAATTCCATTAGGAATAACTACAGCGTCAGTTTCAAAGTGATCTTTTAGGGTAGATCTGGCTAGTTCACTAACTGCAATCCGAGCTGTTAATTTCTCAACAATTGGTTCTAGGATCGGTCCGATCGCATAGATTGCTTTCTTCTTTGGAGTTGAAACATGGAATGTACCAACTAATGGTCCTTCTGCAGCAGAGCAAGCAAGTAATGAAAGAGATGGAATAGCCGGTTCATGTAGATGAAGCAGATCAAAATCACCAGAGGCAATCCACTGCTTAGCTCGCGAGCTTGCAATCGGACCAAATATAACTCTGGCTACTGAACCATTTACGGGAATTGAGATTGGCTTTCCGGCATTTACTACATAATCTTCATGAGAGATTGATTCATCACTTATCGGCGCAAGAACTGATACATAGTGGCCTTCATCAATTAAATGTTGAGTTAAGTCACGAATATGTGTTTGGACTCCACCAGGAGTATCCCATCCATATGGACAAACCATCCCAATTCTAATTTTCTTCATCGACCCAGATCCGTTGCAACATATGCCAATCAACTGGTGAAGCCTTGATTCTCTTTGCAAAATTATCTGCCATTGATTGGGTAACTATCTTTATTTGTTCATCTTCACTGCCGGCAACTGGCAATTTGATTGTTTCATCAAAAGTAATTTCAATTCCTGTTTCAAGATACCGGATATATGCAGTGACGAGAGGTGCGCCAGTTTTAAGCGCCAATATCGCAGGTCCAGCCGGCATCTTGGCAACACCGCCTAGAAAATTAACTTCAATTCCATTTCGAGACATATCTCTATCAGCAACTAAGGCAATTAACTTACCTTGATGCAACCGCTCCATCAGTATTGGAATTGTTTTTTCTTTATGACTAATTGCTTCAATACCAATGCTTCGGCGGTATGCTAAAAATTTCTTAAAAATAGCCTCTGGTTTTAGTTTTTCAACAACTGCAGTGAGGGTAATGCCTGTGGAACAAAAATATGCTGCTGCATGATCCCAATTTCCTGCGTGTGGCAAAGCAATGATGCACCCCTGTTTTGTTGCTATCGGGTCACGAAGTAGATTCTCGCGAACAACAAAAGTGGTTTCAATAATTCTAGATTTACTCCATTTGTTTAATCTAAAGGTGTCAAACCAATATCTTAAATAAGATCTCATTCCATCTTTAGTTAATTCCTCTAATTCACGCTCTGACATATTAGGCATCACTCGGCGATAATTACCTCTTAGCCTTTTTACTCCTTTACCATTTTTCCTATAAATGCGATCAGAGATCGCCTTAGATAATTTATACGCACTTTTTTCTGGTAACACTCCGATTAATTTCCAAGCAAATAGATAAAGCAAATACATTATTTCACCGCTTTATAAACAATCATCATCCGTTGTGCCATAGTAAA
>Ga0164292_10001394_pt1 | contig 19427 bp, 24 predicted proteins | sample GEODES117metaG_FD_111486 | JGI IMG/M metagenome (GOLD analysis project Ga0164292, IMG submission 111486) | Eutrophic lake water microbial communities from Lake Mendota, Wisconsin, USA - GEODES117 metaG | ecosystem: Environmental > Aquatic > Freshwater > Lake | place: USA: Lake Mendota...
AAAGAAGATACCAAAGGAGAAATATAGAAGATGTCACAGTCTTTCCACTCTGTCTTGGACTTAAAAATATATTAAATCTGTGTTCTTGATATTGATTAAGAATTTGCTCCTGATAATCTCTTAAAGTGATTTTTCTGATTCCTTCATCGGTCATGGCATTACAATACGTGTTAGCAAAATATGTAACATCAGATGCGCATTTTTTAAACTCCTCTACTTCCCACTCCGTATACTCAAACAATATCCCACCTCTCCTTAATTCAGGATCATTTTCGTGAAATGGATTGTCAACATCCTTAAAATCTATTCCTTTCTCGTCAGCATCGTTTATTATTTTCATGACCCTTTCGGTCGTCCAATAATTACTCTGCTGTTTCTCCTCTACTGCCATATTTAAAATAAGTCTTCGTCAAGTTCTATTTTTGTCTCGTCCTCCATTTGCTGTTTTAACTCATTTTCTGGAGTAATCAAATCTTTCATTTTTGGGTCAATCAGATTTTTTTCAACGTCTTCAACTACCTGAGCTTTCTTTACAATAACCTCGGTCTTGATTACATTTTGTAATCCTTCCATTAGAGTTTTATTTCCTCTGACTTTAACTGTTCCACCTTCCCCGTTTATTCCTGGAATAGTAACAGGATTTCCGTTGTCATCCATCATTACTGACTGTTTGACGTTATCTGAAGCCTTAGCCTCTGTATTTAAAGACTTATAGGTTTTTTCCATATCTGCTAGATATGACTGAAGCTTTAAAGGCATCTGCATTAATTGATTTTGCATCTGCGCCAAAACCTCAAAATTTCTTGCTTGATATTGACCCCCTGCGTCGATTTCATCTAGCATTTTAGTTACTGCGTGCTGAGCAGTTCTAATTTGGAAAGCCATTGTTGAAATACTTAAAGCATCAATTTTAGCTCTATAATGAACATAATCTCCCTCTTCGATAATATCGGAGTCCATGTAAAATTTAATTAGAGATGTTAATATGCTCTTTGCTTCAGTTTCTACTTCAGTTTTTAGAGAATCGAAATTCATCATTCTCATCGGTTTCATAGGAGGAATATCTGGTGCTCCCAAACCGTCCAGCATTTCGTCGTTAAAAATTAAATCTTCCAGCTCTTGTTTTTTCTTAAGAGCATCTTCTTTAGTGAGTTTTACCCCCGCTTTGTTTTTAGGTGGTCTTCTTGGCATAAATTATCTATTTTTAGCTATCTTCGGAAGCTTCAAGACAGGTTTAGCATTATCTATAATAATTGCTAACTGTGAATCACCTACTACATTTTGGTTTAAAATGGAAGACTGCTTTTCTTTCTCAATCATATTTTGGAAAATCCTTAAATTAGTTAGATATAAAGGACTTCCTAATATTTTATATGAATTATTATCAGTTTGGAACGTTTCTACCTGATTACTGGTTTCAACATCCGATGGGATTGAGTATGTGTACTTTGTAGTGGTTATTCCTTCCTTTAGATGAACTAATCCAAGATCTGAGGTTTGAGCTGACGAATTTTCTGGATCGTACAGCATTTGCCAAACATTGACTGAATATTGTTTAAATAAATTGGAAAAATTAAACACAAAACCATACCAATCGTCTAAAGTTGGAATAAATTGACCTATGCTAGAGGTTGTTCCTGCTCCAAACGGAGATAATATTTCTAAATCGTTTATTAGTATTCTAAAAGATCCTGCCTGAATATATTCAGTTCCTGTGCTGGTTGCATTCGAACCCGACCAGATCATCTGAATATGTACTCCCTGATTATCTTTTCTACCATGTATTAATGTTCTTGCTTGTGCCTTTTGCATTTTCCATGTACTGATCGATCCAGGGGTATCCGCTCCTAGATCTTTAACAGTAAATTTATAGGCATCAGGAATTGCAAGAATTTTAAATCCTCCAGATCTTGCCCCATCAGCTAAGACTGAAACATAACCCTCAGGATTAGTTCCCATTGAAAGCTTATGTGCAATAGGATATGTTGAATATGTTATTCTACCATCCGAGATAGTATAGGATGTTATTTGAATTTTTGGTGCAGGTTTATTAACTAATCTAGTTTTGTCAACATAATTTCTGTTTTTAAACCAACATGTGAAAGAAAATTCATCGGTTTCTCCTAAAGATGGTAAAGATTTATATCTAATAGCCTGTCTTTGCTCGTCCGTTTTAGAGGTAGAGGTAGGATCGTCATATAAAAATCTTTCTAGATCATAATAGCTATTGAAAACAATTGTCCAGTTGTTATTAAGATCATATTCTATAATAGGGACATATTGGTCAATATAAGATCTAGTTGGATCCTCTGTTCTCCTTTGGGAAGAGACAAAGAATTGTTGTGGCTTGGTAACCTTTTCTATTTCCTCCTGTGTTTCTTCTCCGAATAGGTCTTTTGTGTTTACTGTGTAATCTAGCAATTCCTTCTCTGCTACTTTATTAATGAATTGGGTATTTTGTTTTACCTCATATTTCATCAATTGGCATTTAAAATAAACAGGGTAAAGATTAAAATCTCTGTGGAGATAGGTAGATTCTATCTGATAAATTCTATTGGTTAAGGGGAAGAAAATAATATCTCTCTTTCTTGGTTGAGCACCCTTTCCAAAAATTCCTTCGAAATATTTTCTGTCGATGTGGATCTCTATTGGATTTTCAAATTGAATTCCGAAGGTATCATAGATAGGTTTATTGTCAGGAAAGGTGTTTCCTGGTACCATTACTTTGATACACTTTTCATCAACAACATCAAAAAGACTATATTCTTTTAAAACAATATCCTTTCCTCTACCATTAGGTTGAACAGAGTAATAATTAACTTCATGCCCAAATAAATTATTTACTATTTTACTTAAATCCTGATAAACGTTTATTCCTCGATTAACATCATAGGGATTAAACATATTCTTAGCGCATTCACTAAAAATAACAGATTTTGTATAAAGTTCTCTTGAGCAAATAACTGCTGGTTTTTTAATCAAATCCCTATAATCGACAACTTCATATTCAAGATCTAAATCAAAATTTTCAATAGAAATGTCCGGGCTAATATTTGTTCCCTCCGGGTAATATGGACTAAAATCCTCGTTAGATACTGCGGTAAATTTGAATTCCAAATACAGACCCTTATTGGGATCTAAAACTAGGGACTGGACATTTTCGTCAGTTAATTCGGTCCATAAAGACCAGTTGCTATTGTTTAAGCTCCATCTAAACTCCTTGAAAAGATAAACATTAGGCTCAGATTCACCCTGAGTTTCTATAATCCACCCCTTAAACTTTTTAACCCCTTCAAAAGGGGAAGAATAATTAACTATTCTATAGTTTCCTATACTTGAAAAGACTATTGGTTCTGCCATTGTCCATATATATCAGTGAATATAAAAAGGCTTAGCCTATAATTTTATATCACTTGATTGTATTTTCTGAAAGCACCTGAATACCCTTCAGAATAGTAGAGTTATCTGCGGGAACCACACCTAACTCAGTTTTAACTTTAATTCCTCCCTGCATAAGATTTCCCCTAAATCTAACTGACGTAGTGTCTATCTGAGGAAGATATGTTTCTGCATTAACAGAAAGGCTTAGAGTTATCCCTTCTCCTCTGGTGCTTCCATAACTGAAACTAAATTGATTTGGGTTCTTATCTGGAATTTGATCGGGCAGAGAAACCTGAACAGGAACTCTAAATCCGTTATATTCAAAATAGTAAATAAAATTCTTAAATAAAACCTCGATGGTTCTAGCCTGAATTTTCAGTGCATCTGTTGCGGTGTCAACCTTAATCTTAAGAGCAAATGTTGCGTCTATGGGAATAGGTGACAAATAAGCGGAATAAGCTTTAATCTCAGATCCTCCACTTTCTTGTGGGACCTCCTTTTCATAAGTACCCCTCACGTACTTATTTGTGGATGAGGATGTTGTGATTCTAGATCCTGTGTATTCTATAATACCCCTAGGAATTACATCATAATTTCCCTCGGCAAAGGCGGTATTTCCGTCGCAATCTCCGTAATCAAGATAAAAATCCTGAAGAAATGATTCATCTCCTGCTAAAGAGTAGAAAAATGGAATATAGATCTCTTGGATTTTTCCAGAACTGGTGGTTTGAAAGTAAGTAATTTTTTCATTCATCGCTCTCAAAAGACCTATAATCAGACCTCTGAAAAAGATATCATCGCTGTTAAATTTATCTAGAAAATTCATATTTTATTATACTATTCTACTGTCTTCTGCTTTAACTATAGAAACTGGAAGTTCCGAATATTTAAACCTAACATATTCGTTTTTCTGGTTTCTGTATTTAGGGTGGGCAAAAGATTCTTTTTTATAGACCTCGTCGCTTAGTTCTAAAACACTAATTGTGTACTCGTCTGTTAGATGAGCTATTCCCCTGTCCGCTGTAACTGGATTTTCGAATTGATAAATTTCAAATTCGATCATGGGTATTCTGGAAAGTGTTCTTTTGTTGTTCCTGGTAAGAAAAAAATAAGAATACTTTGCAATATCGTTTCTTGAATATAGGATGTCCATGCTCCTATATATTGAAGTGTTCTAAACCTTTTCGATCTGTAGGTCTGAAAAATTATTCTTTTTCTGGATGTCTATTCGGTAATCAAAAATTTCTGTGGGCATAGGAGCATGGTTTATTACAAAAACATTAAGTCCCAGGTCATCGCATATTTTTCTAAGGGTATTTAATATAGTATACACCCCGTCAGGATCGATAGAGCTAAAAATCTCGTCCAGGAATAGTAGGTTAATAGTACTAAATCGGATTTTCATAAGCTTTAATACCGAAAGAAGAACTACAAAATCCACCTTTTTCATTTCACCAGTGCTTAGGGTCGAAATGGATATTTCTTCTCCCATATGGATCACAGAGGCATTAAAATCTTCGTCAAATGTAACAGTATAGGATAAATGCAGGGAAATCATTAGATCCGCTATATGAGCATTTAAAGAAGGTAAAATAGTCTTTAGAGCAAGCTGCTTAATGCCCTTATCCCCCAAAACCTCCTCTATCTTTTTAATCCATTCTGATTTCCTCTCCTCCTGGGATTTTTCAGAAGAAAAATCTTGGATACCAGTTCTGGTTTCCTCTGCAATCTTTTTTAGAGAATTTAAAGCGGTCGAAGAAACCGAATTATTCTTAATTTTTTTTAATTCGTCTTTAGCACTGTTAATGCTTACCAGTATCTTATTTCCCTTTGTGTTTAATTCCTCCTTTTTCTTTCTTACCTCTTCTTCCTGTTTTCCTATTTCCCTTTGGTTTTCCTCATAATCATTTATCTGATCTTTGAATTCTTCCAATTTTTTATTAAGCTCTTCTTTTATTCCTTCGTGAAAAGCCCCATTTAGATCGGATGCACAGGTTGGACATTTATCATTTTCATAGAATCTAATCTTCTCCTGAATATTTCGATATGCTCCCTTTGCGTCGGTTAATAATTTATAATTTTTTCTAGACTCGTCTAAGATATCTCTTTCTAATAATCTGAATTCTGAAACCTTACCGTTATGCATTTCAAGAAGAGAAGAGAATTTACCTATTCTTTCTTCTAATTCTTGAATTTTATCCTTGGAATCCTCCTTGATCTTTTGTGCGATAGAATCTAATTCATCCTGAGTTTTAGTTAGGGTTTTACCGAGAGAATCCATTTCCCCGTTTATTCTAATGATATTTTCACGGATGGTTTTGGACTCTTCTTTTAAAAGATCCTTCATTTCATTAATTACATAAAATCCAAAGATTTTATCAATGATTGATTTTTTATCAGAAGAAGACATTTTAAGAAAGCTCTTAAAATCATTAATTGAGAGTGATATAGTATTATTAAAGACATAATTTGGAATCTGTATAATCTCGTCAACTAAATAATCCTGGATAGATCTAGCTCCTGCTTTATCGTATAGAACACCACTTACATAAAGATTAAAAACTGATGGATCCAATCCTCTCTCGACTGTGTATTCCTCTCCGTTTGAAAAAAATGTGATCTTAACCCAAGCGTTTCCGTTGATCCTGTTGGGAATATCTTTCAATTTTTTGCCATCGAGTTTTCCATACAATCCAAAAGTTATGACATCAGATATACTAGATTTACCTGCTCCGTTTTCTCCTACTACTAGGTATAGATTTGAATTATCATCGAAGGATAGCGATTGAATCTTATTTCCATAAGATGCAAAATTTCTCCATTCTATTTTTGAAAGTCTCATTCTGCGTTATCTTTATCTGTGATTCTTTTATATAATACCTTGATAGTCTTTTTCATCCTCTCTTTAGTTTCATCGCTTTCACTCATGGAGTTAATATACTCATCAGCAAAATCAATAATTGAGAAATTTTTACCATCAAGATTAAAAAGTGCGTCTTCTAAGTTTTGATCCTGTGTCTTGTTCTCCGTAATTGGAGTAAAAGTAGTCTTTAGTTGTGTAGTGATCATCTCTGTCAGTATTCCAAGAGATGCTTTAACAGCAAGTTTAGGATCAATTAAGATATCAATGAAATTGTTTCTAAAAAGATCCTCCAATTCAATCGGGGTTCTCTCTAAAACAGAATCAAATCCAATTCTTATAAATTTGGGAGAGAAGTCATTTTCGAAAAGAATTTCTTCTTCAGTTTCTAAATCCAAAAGCAGAATTGCTTTCTTATTGTCCATATCAGATCTTGTCAATTGATACGGGGATCCAAGCATTCTCACTTTTCCAAAGTTTTGAGAGTAGTGAATATGCCCGGAATAAACCCTGCTAAAGTTTTCCAGCTTATTATAAGAAATACCGTCTTCTATTTTAGTGTATTTGTTAAAGCTTAAACCTCTAATGTCAGTGTGGCAAAAAAGATAGTCATGAGCAGGAACTTCTGCAAGTAATTCAGCTGCAGATTCTTCATTGGTTCTCCAAGGCATCATAAATGCCTTTCTTTTGCCGAATACTAAGCTAATTGGCTCTTCATATACATTTATATTGGGAATAAATTTTAATGACGTGAGCGAGTTAATATCATTAGATTCTTTGGAGTAGCAATCATGGTTTCCTGCTATGATAAAAATTCCATCAGGGAATATTTTAGAGAGTTCTCCGAATACCTCGACGCAAAGATTAAGAACCTTCAGGTTAATACTTTGTCTAGAATCGTAAACATCTCCAAGATGAACAAGAACGTCACCAGGTTTGTATTCTTTTTTTACTAAAGGAATAAACCATTCAAAAAAATACTTTCTTACTATTTGAATCCATTCCTCTGAACTATTTCTGACTCCCAGATGTGTATCTGTTATCATCCATAGTCTTTTACTTTCTTTAAAAACCATTTTAGAATATTTTCTTGATCTTCTTCTTGGAAACTATTCCAAACTTCTGATCCATTTCGTTTACAATAGTTTCTTTGTACTTCATGTGGATTAGCTCGTATGCTTTAAGATACCCAACGTTCATAAAATCACAAATGGAAACAAACTTTTCTACCATACTAAACTCTGTTTGTTCCATAGCTTCTAATAAATCCTGAAATACAAAAGGAATAAGATCCTTTGGAATTTTTTTATTTGGTCCAAGTGCACACCATCTAGATTTATGAAATACTTCGTAAACTAAATCATTCAATGCTGTTAAATGAATATAGTCTTCGTCATCTTGATCTGTCGATGCTCTTAGGGATCTATAATCCCTAGTTATGTCTTCTATTTGAAGATATTCGGCTTCAATTGACGTTTGTTCGGGAATCTCTATTTCTGGTTTGACCTCATCCTCAATCAGTTTCTTCTGTTTCATTAATTTTCATTCATTATTTGCGAGTTGGGATCCTCATTGATCCTCATGTGGCTATAATCTACAATGAATTTCTTATATGAATTCTTGTAGCCTTCATCTCTATTAGCCAATACTTTTAATTTATATTCATTATTAGAATACATTAAAGGATCTTGTATAATACCAAACATTCCATCGACTGTTGCAACTAATCCTGATGATTCAGACGCAGAGTTCATTGAAAGATCTGTTGCATCGAATTCGGATTGTTTGGTCTGAGTTGCTGTAATGATTGCCCAACCGTTTCTTTGACCCATTGCTCTTAGATCCTCTGCAATTTGCTTGATCTTCATATAGGTATTTTCAGTATTGGGATTTCTCCAGTTTTTCATAATGTTGATATAATCGATTACAACTATTTTAAACTTGATACCCTTTACCTCCTCTACCTTTCTAAGCCATTTTTCAACATCCAAAACAGATGCTTGGCTTGTTCCAAATTCCTTGACATATAATTGACCAGGGATGGAAAGATTATCGAATGCTAGATTTCTAACCTTCTTCTTTATTAGTTCAGGATCTTCCGTTGCTTCATTATATTCAGACATCTTAATTCCAAGAAGATTGGAACCAATTCTTTTCAGATATTTTCTATCATTTAATTCCAGTGTAATAACTGCAACATTATTAGAAGCCCTGATCGCCTGAGCTGCTATATTACCTAGCCAAAGTGTTTTACCAACCTTAGGCTGTCCGAGAAAAACATATAGGTTTTTAGCAGAAAATCCTCCACCTAAACAGATGTCAATAAAATCGTATCCGGACGAAAATGTGCTAGATCTTGGTTGTTTGTGATTTTCTGGATCTGTAAAATCCAATCCCAAGTCGAAAGAAAAATCTAAACTGTTTCTTTCGTTAATGATAGTTTTAAACGTATTAACTACATCCTTGATATTTTCTGGAGTAACCTCTGTTGATTTAATATAAGTAATGGAATCCATCGCGCTTTGCTCTAGATTTTTCCATTCTATCCAGGATTCAGTATTCTCCCTTAACCATTGAGGATCATATTCATTAAGATTGATGTCAAAAATAGTATCAATCTGGGATTCTGGAAGTTTATCCCCCAGATTAAGCATCTTTACAATTTCCTTAACCTGCTGTGGGGAAGGAATTTGGGAATATTTTTTCCAAAAAGACTTAACTATTTTAAATGCTTCCTGATACCTGATATCTTTAAAAAACGAAGGCTTTGCAGATTCCACATAAATAGCATCAGATACAATACTACAAAACCAGATATTTTCTAAATGTACGTTATTCATTTCTAATAATGGGGGTTGTCTTTAATCTTATAGACGGTTTTTCCGCTTTGCTTCTTTTTTTGTTCTTCGAATTTTCCACTCTCTACCAGGAACTTAACAAGATCCCCGAATTTATTTTCTTCCCAGCTGGTAGGTAAAAACGAATTGAACGTTTGCATAGAAAATTCACCTTGAGGTCTTCCATCCCTAACCAGATAGCTATTTAGTTCAAAGATTAGATCTTCCTCAGTAGGGTACGCTGGAAGTTCCTTCCAGATACCCATATGATATTTCATTTTTAATTTATTCTTGTCCATCTTCTTCGATTTCTTCTTCTCCATTAATAACAGCATCCAATTCGTTCATATCGAAAAGATCTGGTAGCAAGAAGTGTGGTTTGATTGCCTTCTCGTCTATTTTTCTTAATACCTCATCAGTGAAAACCTCAGGGGTAAATAATTGGGAAGAAAAAATTGATTTTCCTAGGTGGGCAATAGCCCATTTTGTAGAAGATGCACTTGGGGTAAATTCTAATTCTCCGGTCTTTTTATCAACCTCTAATTTTCCTCTTTCAATACCGCAAATATCCCAAGAAATAAATTCTTCTAATCCAACATATGGATTCATACCATTGATGAAAGAAATATGAAATTTTGTAGGATATGGTCTAGTAAATCTAGTTTTCTTTGGAGTTGATGTAACAATAATACCAGTTTTCTTGTCGTTACTATCTTTAAGTTGTGCTTTGGATAGCATGATAACATTACTCATGGAGAAGATTGGTCCATCACCGCCAGAAGCTTCTTTGGTTGTCATAAAACTTCCAATTCCTGCTGTGGTTGTGTGATTGGTGCAAATTAAAGGAATTCTAACACCTGTTAGATCTAGAGTGATTTCTCTAAATAAACCTCTCATTTCTTTAGATCTGATACCCATGTCCATTACGGTTTTCCCTTTTAAAGCATCAGCAGATTCCTTCATCGTGGTAAGCATACCTAATGAGTCAAGAACTAGTAGGATCTTAGGTTCTGCACCTTCCTTGCGTGCAACTTTAACTTTGTCAACTAAGTTAGCTACAAAGATTTTAAATTCTGATATGGATTTGATTGGCTGGTATCTAACTGTGGTAGTATCGATCCCGAATTTTTTTGCCATTGATTTATCGATGGCTCCTTCTGTGTCACAATAGATTACGTTATATCCCTGCTTTTGTGATTCCCTCACTATATTCATGCAAAGAAAACTTTTACCTGTTTGTGGGTCTCCAGCAATACCCATTGATCTATTATTAGCTACACCCCCGAAAAGACTACCAGAGAGCTGCGCATTCAAAACATAATTTCCGGTTCCTATCCATTCGGTAACCTCTGAAAATTCGTTTTCTTCTAGGATGGATCCTGCTTCAAAACCTTCTATTTTAGAAAGTTGTTTGTCCAGATCAAGAAAAGAGAATTCTTTCTTAGATGTTGATTTTTCTTTAGCCATAATTTCTAATTAATTTATCATTATAGACAAAAAACTAATTAGATTTCCACCTTTCTGACGGCTAATTCTAGAATCTCCGGATCGGATAGTTTTTCCCTTCCAAACCTGCCGTCTTTTTCTTTTAAGACATATAGGGACTTGCCTAGTTCTGCGGCTACTGATTTTAATTTTTCTGTGTCTTTGTCGAGATCTAAATCTCCATACCAAATTTTCCCTTCCCCGAGGATAAAGACATTAGCATTGAAATAAACTTCATGCCCCGGATTATTTTTGATATATGAGGATTTGGTTGCGGAAATCATTCTTCCGTTATTAAGACCGTTCTGTTTAAATATTTCCTTCATAATTTTTTGGGTATAAAAAAAGCAGGCTTTTAGACCTGCTTTTAAATAATTGATTCTATCAAATTATTTTACTTCTTCAACAGCCTTTACTTCTTCTGGAGCTGTGGTTGCTACTGTATCGGCTACAGGAGCAGCAGTTGTATCAACAACAGCAGCAGTAGAATCAACAGCAGGAGCGGTAGAAGATCCACCTCCACATCCGTAAATAGCTAAAACTGAAGCAATTGATAAAATTCCTAAAACTTTTTTCATAACTGGTTTATTTTATTGCTTGTATATATTTTTTCTTGATTTGTTTCATCGACAGAGCTCATTTGCTGCACTAATTGCTATTAGGGTCTGAGGTTTTACTGCATATTTATATCCCATGCTTTCCACATATCCTATAGCAGTTTTTAAAATTATATTGGATTTGTGTTTAGGATTAGTATTATAATCCATGTCAATTTGATGAATTTCAATCCCACCCTCAACTTTTAAATACCCTGCTGTATCTATAGCTCTTTGAAGTTCTCCCCAAAGTTTAGTCCATAAATCCTTCACTCTAGGAACACTCTCCCTCTTATAAATGACATGTGCTCCCCTATTTTCGTTCCTGAAAACAATGGTTGTTACGTAGATAGTTTTATTTGAAAAACTCTGGCTATCACATCCAACGTAAATTTTAACGTGAGGTGTTTTTTCTAAAACATCCCTTACGTATTGTAAAAGATCAACACTTTCGTCTACCCCTATTTTTTTAAAAATTCTATCCATTCTTATTCTTCCTTTCTAGAAAATTCGCTGGACAAAAAGTCACCAGAAACAAACCATCTAGATTCATCCCCGTTATTCTTTAAAATGAAAAGGGTCTCATTGACCTGTCCAATAATAGTAAACTCCTCATTTTCCCTAATAAAAGTGGAACTAAGGTCTTTTTCTTTGTAACCCCATTTAGAAAAAAATTTTCCAGCATTTCGAATGTAATATTTTCGATAATGTTCTTCTAGATCATTACTGATGTTCTTAACCTTTCTGAAATTTCTGTCTGCCATATAGAGTTTTTATAAAACATTATACAATAAAAAAGCCCCGGGGTTCCGAGGCTTTTTAAATATTATTTTAAATACTTTCTTTTTAATCCTTGTATTTATAGTAATTGTAAACCTCTTCAATATCATCTGCTGAGGTTGTAATATGATCTACACACCATTGTTCAACTTTTCCTGAAGACTGAATCATTCCAATTAGTTGATTAGTATGGTCTGCAATTTTCTTTAAATTAGTAATCACCATATATGGTTTTGGTGCATTAGCTTCAACCTCTATTTGGGAAGGTATTTCAGCTGAAAAAGAAGGCATATCCTCTACCTCATCTTCGGTATCATCCTCCATATCTAAAGCTGGATCTTCTAGGTCTTGTACTTCCTGATCTAATTCGGGATCTTGCTCTTTTTCCGAGCGAAGCTGCTTTTTATAATCCTCGATGGGCTTTATGTTCTGCATATAATTAATTATATTTCTTCTTATATATTCCTTGTCTTCTAAATTTCCCACTAAATAGAGTATTTTTCCATCACTTTTTTAACGAAAGCACATTTTTCATACTCCTCCAGGGAAGAAAAGTGGCAAATCATCCTTTCTAAAGTTGATTTTATCCCCGGGATAGGGCTTATATTATCAGATTCTAATAGAGATCTGTAAAGATCCTCATACGTTTCTGCAAGGGTTTGGTCAATAGATCTTTGGAATTCCAGTGATAAATTTACGTCTTCCATTGTTTAAATAATTTAGAATACAAATATAAATGGATTTTTCGGAATTAAAAAATGCAGAATAAGATATATAAATCATGAATTTTCTGTCTACATATAGCGAATATAGATCTCAGTTACTAGAGGAATTCAGTTTCGATGAATCCCAGATCTCTGAAAATCTTAGAATTTTTGAATCTGCTAATTTTAACGAGGAGTTATTTGAGCACTGGTGGAACACCCTATTCGATTTTGGGGCTTTAATCCCAGGGATTGGATCTTTTTTCGAGGGAATAAATCTAGTTTCGTATGCTAAACAGGGGGAATATCTTCTTGCTGGATTATGTGCAATCGGACTTATCCCGATCTTTGGCCAATATATTGGTGCTGGTGGATCCCTCCTAGTAAAAGCTTTAAAGGGAGGCGGAAAGATAGGTGGTAAAATACTTGCACCTGTTGCAAAATTGGTAGGAAAATTCTTCCCTAAAATTACTAGTTTTTTAAAGAGCTCTTCTTTTCTTTCTAAATTCAAAGGGATAGGAAAATATACCGACAATATGTTAGTCTCTTTGAAAGAATTTTCCGCTACGGGCAAAGCCACAGGAGCATTAGGAAAATTAGCTTCTGCTGGAGCAAGAAGAGAATACAAAAATATGATTAAAGTAGGGGAATGGATAGTTCCGGGGGGAAAGGCTTCTCAAGCAGAAAAGACCTTCACTATGGATTCAAGAGTAGCAGCAACAGCGGAAGAAAACTGGGAGGATTTTCTAAAAGCAGTTCCTGTTCAAGGAGCATAAAAAATCCACTCTTTCGAGTGGATCTTCTATCACGAGTTAAATCATCAATTAAAATTTATTACCACAGGTTGGACAAAATTTCCAGTCCTGTCTGTTTCTTGTTCCACATTCGGTGCAATATATTCGGATCTCTTTAGCCTCTACGTTCTTTTGTGCAGCAGGAAGAATTTGATATTCTACAACGTTGCATGTCCAAGAATTAAAGCTACCGCTGGCATCCTTAAAGTCCTGATCTGATTTAGATCCAGATTCTACCCTTCCAGTTTCTATGGAATCTACTCTTTTATTAACATTTCTAAAAACATCATTGGTTGGTATACTTAAGCTTCCAGCAACACTTGAAGTGTAGGAAACGTTTGCATTATAAAATGTGCTGGTTGTTGTGGTATTTGCCCACCCTCCTGTAGTTGTTCCATTAAAACATGGATTTGTTATCCAGGTATTTCCCCCAGAGGTAGAGAACGTGGTATATTCGTCATAAAATTCAATTTTAATTAAACCATTATTGGCAATGGCTTCTTTAACTTCTTGGGAATTATTTACCTTGTAGGTCGAGAATTTGAATTTCTCAGGGGAATCTAAGAATCTCTCTAGGAAGACCCTTTGTCCTGGATTGAGAATAATACCTCTTTCTGAGATTCTTTTTCCGTTGATACTAATCTTAGCTAAAACTGGATTTGTTTTTGGATTGAAGAGTTCAATCTCAAATTCTTCGCCATCGTTCAGATAAACTTGATCTTTTGTTGATGGATAAACCTTTAGTCGGTTTTTCTTTTTTGTAATTTGGGCAACACACGGCTTAATAGCGCAGTACCCACTTGTTGAAGTGATATACATGATTTGTTCACTTATATTTAGCAACTTCCTTTGTGTCCCTCGTGAAGACACTCCAAGGCTTGTAGACCCGGAAGCAACTTAGAGTAAGCCTCTAAATCATTATTATATATCAGGGAGACTTTTAGATGTTTCGATTTTACAATACAGGAAGAGATGTAATTTGTTCGTAAACTTTAGTTAGAGACGAGTTCATTTTTCCTGAAACCTTTCTTTCAATCTGTTTTTTTCTTGATTCTAAATGGCTGATAAATCTTTCCCTAACATCATAGATTATAATATGTGGAATAGCAATATCATAGGAATAAAGTCCATTTGTAATGATAATTCTATCATCATCAATCTTACACAGGACATCGTTGTATTCCATAAAATATGTGATGGTCAGGGGAGAATAAAATAGCTTACTTTGACCGTTAGACATTATAAAGTTCGCTATTGAGATAATCATAGTCTGATTCTGATTTAAAGAATCAATAGCTTTCTTTAAATCACTAATTTTTCTTTTCGTGAGGTATCTTTTTATTTTATACCACAGTATAACTTTTAATCTTTTCATTTATAATGGCAATAAATACTCTAGAATAGTTTTCCAATCCGGAAATTTTTCGGTTCCAAAATGGATGTGCTCTCCAGTAAAATCCAAAACTCCATTTGCAATTCTGTCGTCAATTAAATAATCTCCCATTAATAATCCTTTATTATGACTTAGAATCAATTTTTTATTAGCGCTCTTTCCTAAGAATTTTTGAACCCAAACCCTTTTATCTGTCCACGCATGAACATTAGACCACATAGCTGTGGAAAGGATATAGGTGTCATATTTTTCTTGTAATGCGTGCCATGCTTCTATAGATTCGGGCATGGGTTCTAAATCCTTGAAAGCAGTCACGTGATTTAGTGCCTGAAATTGTTTCAATCCACTTGCTAGAAGTTCTTCCTGCCTTTTATCAAAATCACAAAGAACCCCGTCCATATCAAAATAGACGATCGGTTTTCCTGTTTTAAGGGAAGCCCTAAGATAACTCGGTATATGCTCACTCATTATTGTCTGGTTTTAATCCTGAATAATTTTCATAGTCTACAAAATCAACTTCGTTATTTCCCACATCATGAATAACGAAGATTTCATCATTAGTTCCCCTGGCAATTCCTAAAAATCCGCATCCTTCACAAATGTGTCCGCCCTCAAAGTAACCTGGTTGTAAGGATTCCCATATTTCGTACACATTTATATCAGGCTCCGGGAAGCCCATTTCTTCAGCGCATTTGTTACAAAAGTCTGCCATTTTTTAATCTTTAGACGTAAATATAAAAAGATTTATCGGATTATAAAAATGCAATTATTTTTTCTTTAGGAGCATTTTTTCATGTTTGAATGCATGCAATGATGTTATATGCATCGTATACATGCCAGGTTTTACATCATTCCAGGATTCTGGATCTTTCTCTCTTAGCCTTTCCAGCGTCCAAATAACTTTCCTACAAGCTAAATAGATGTCATCTCTAAAGTGTCTGAAAAAATCACAAGACCTAATATAGTAAACTACATGTAAATAGTTATGTCTTCGAATAAAATGGTATCCTATTGTACAGGGAACTCTTTCCCCGTTAGCTCCCCCAGTATCCTCCGGAAACCAAATAGGTAAGAATGCTTGTCTGGTAAAAGGCTCTTTAACCATTAAATCGATTACATCATTAAAATCTCCGTAATTAAATCTTACTCCTTTATGTGGCTCATCGTTCTCGCTCTTTCCTGCTAATTTAGGCCAGATCCTTTCGGGATAGGTATGAGAAAATTTTGTGGTACCTCCGAATTCAGCATTATTCTTTTGGGCGAAAGGCCACCAATTATGGGAAGGAGGTGGATTCAGTGGGCTTCCACTAACTCTTTCCATGAAATGATCATCAGCCCAAGGTAAATTTGGCTTTATCTGATTCACAAGTTCCTCTAAATCCTCTACCATTTGACATGTAAATGAATGATTAAGAATCTCAATCATTGTGAACTTTGGGTCTTCTTTTATGTCCTTCCCTTGCCATTTTTCGGTGTGAACCTCATAGCAGTAGTCGTGCATTTTTTCCTTAGTCCAATCTATAGCTGCATTAAATTTTCCAAAAGCCTTCATTACATGTCTTAATTCGTATATTTTTTATACAAAAATGAAGAAATGATTTCAAAATGAAGCAGGTTATTTTTGATATATAAAAGAAAATAAATCTGGATGAAGAGAATATTGGATTTTGATGGGTTTCTAAACGAAGCATTTTTTGGATTTTATCTCCCAATTTTGTTCATTCCTGTGGATAAAAAGTTTAAATGTGTCGATACTAATTTGACCTCATCTAAAACCCCACTTCCCTCTGAGAGAAATAATGCCGGGGTAGCAGGATATCTATTAGTCCCAGCAACAGTCGAAGCAGCTCAAGCAATTTTTGGGCCCTTTTTTAAACAAAAGACAAAGTCTACTAGTGTTGAAATCCAGTATACTAAAAAGCCGGATCAAGATGGCTATATGGCAATGAATGCACCAGATTCCTCTGGGTCCAAAACTGGGGTAGCATCTATCTCAGCAGAAGTTCCTGGATTTGGACAACAAGCAGCAATTTATCTAAAAACTGGGAATGCCTATATAGCAGAGATCCTAATGAAGAAAAGTGACTGGGAGCCAGCAGAAATAGGAAATCTAAAGGGTAAAAAGATGAGCAACGGATTTCCTTCCAATGGATATCTAGGATGTGAATATTTCGGAGGAATGGACGATGCAATTTCAGGATTTAGAGAAATTCTTGCAGCTAGTTCGAATGATCTGGGTGTGAAATTTGAGGATAAGGAACTTGCTAATCAATATGATGTGACAGAAGAGCTCTTAGATTTATTTATTAAAGCCCCTGGTGATTTTATGACTTTAAATTTTTCAGAGGAGACCTTCAATAAAATATCAGCTCTTGCGAAAGAAAGAGAGCCAGAGCAAAACCTAGCTCAAACAATAGACAATCTAAGTGATTTCAAAGCAGGAGGATTTTTCGACGATTAAAACAAAAATAAAAAACAAAAATGAAAAGAATTCAAGGATTTAAAGAATTTAGCCAGATTTATGAAGCTGGATTATTTTCTAGAGGATTAGACCTTTTTAAAAAGGCTGGAAATTGGTTAATGAATTTAGTCAAGGCTGAAAAGAGTGGAGAAATTCCAGTTAGAAGTAAGAAGTATAATCCGGATACTGATTCCTACGAGCAAATAGAAAAACCACAATCTGTTGTTAAGGTACACATGCCAGAGGATGGAACAGCTGGAAATTATAATTTCAGAAGTGGAACCCTTAAAACTGTGCAAGAATCAGACGATCCGGCTTGGAAAATTGCTCAAAAGACTCAAGACCCTCAAATAACTGATGTTGATGCCACACAATTAACGGAAGAATTATCATATCACTTCGAAAATCCAGAAACTGGTAGACCCTTATTAATTTGGGGAGCGCCCGGAATTGGTAAGACCTCAGTAGTAAAATCTTTCGGGACAAAAACAATGGGAGTTCCTGTTATAGAGGTTATTCTAAGTTTAATGGAGCCAACCGATGTTGCTGGTTTACCAGGAGCGGAGGCAGATAAGAAATATTCAGATGTTAAAAGATCTGTTAACTTCTTACCTATGATCTGGCCTTTAGATAATGGAGATATAGAAACAACGGACGAAAACGGTAAAAAAACTATCATCCCAGGAAAGGGAGGAATTATTTTCTTAGATGAAATCAACAGAGCGCATCCTGCGGTACAAGCAGCAATGCTTAAAGTCGTATTGGACAGAGAAATCGCAAGTGCTAATTATAAGATACCTAGCAAATGGTTGATTCTAGCAGCAGCAAACAGACCGGAAGATGAGCCAGGATCAATGATTAAACCAATGAGCTTCGCTTTAGCAAACAGATTTGCCCAGGTTAACTTTATTTCTGATCCTGTTACCTGGACAAAATGGGCAAGGGGAAGAAAAGAAGCAGATCTAAGTGATGAAGTAGTAGCGTTCATCGAATTAATGCAAGATTATTACTATGTTCTTCCTGGTGGATTAGTTGGACAGGATCTAGAAACAACAATGGGCGTTACCCCTAGAGCTTGGGAATATGCAGCAAGGGAATACAAAGAAAGAAGAGACAAAGAAAAAGCAAAAGGAGGAGACATCTCTAGAGAAACAACAGAATTAATTTTTAATAAGCATGTTGGAAAAAAGGTTTCTAGTGTAATTACAGACTTTCTAGAGACATTAAAAATTTGGCCAATTGAAAGAATTGCTAAAATATTTACAGATCCTACAGATCCTACATTAGAACTTCCTAATAATGCGTCAGGAAAATACGATTTAAGAAAAGCATACGCTGTTATGTATTTAGCATCCAAATACAAAACTGGAGAGACCTTATCTAAGGAGGAGTTCAGTAATTTTATTCAGTATTTAACAAATTTAAATGCAGGAGAAATTGCAATGAGTGCTTTAAACATGACAAAGAGAAATCATCCGGAGTTTAAGAACTATTTAGGAGATACATCTCTTGAACAATATGTTACACCATTCGTAACTAAGTACAGAGCATTTATGAAAGAAGTTTAAAATATGAGAAGAATAAGAAATTTTTCCCAATACCGAATTTTACTTGAAAGCTTTTCAGATTATGGATTATCCCAGGAAGATTATGAAAGAGTGGTAATGAGGGTTAAGAGATCAACTACTAAAATCCTTATGAAAGAAGGCTTTTTCTCTAGAGCTCTTTCTGAAATTCCAGTCGGTGTTTCTTCACAATGTGAATACTTTTCAACCGATGGGACAATCTTTATTTTTAATCCAACCAACGTTATAGATTTAACAGAGGATGAAATTGTTTGGGCAATTGGCCAGGGAATAGCTCACTTGGCTCTTGAGCACTATGATAGAATGGAAGGGAAAGATCCTATTCTATGGAATCAAGCTGCAGACATTGCAGCAGAATCTTTCTTAGAGGGAATGGGAAAATCTAAATTACCCTTAAAATTTAGACATCCGTCCTATGCAGATCTTTCAGCTGAAGAACTTTATAACAACTTATTAAAGGGAGCTATTCCTCCAATTCTAGATTTTAAATCAGAATGCGAGATATTAGAACCAGGAGATATAGATCATGACGAGATAACAGAAACTGTCT
>Ga0164292_10001396_pt1 | contig 19420 bp, 20 predicted proteins | sample GEODES117metaG_FD_111486 | JGI IMG/M metagenome (GOLD analysis project Ga0164292, IMG submission 111486) | Eutrophic lake water microbial communities from Lake Mendota, Wisconsin, USA - GEODES117 metaG | ecosystem: Environmental > Aquatic > Freshwater > Lake | place: USA: Lake Mendota...
CGGTTCGCTGCGCGCCATGGTCGGTGGCTTTGACTTTTTTCATGGTAATTTCAACCGGGTCACACAAGCGTGGCGCCAGCCTGGCTCGGCCTTCAAGCCGTTTATCTATGCGGCCTCGCTTGAACGCGGCTTAACGCCAGGCACGATGATTTCCGATCAGCCCTTTGAGCTGACCGCAGAGCAAACCGGCTCAGGCAAAGCTTGGGCGCCTAAAAATTATGGTGGTGAATACGGTGAAATGATGTCCATGCGCGAGGCCATTGCCCGCTCAAAAAATATGGTCTCGATTCGTATTCTTCAGTCAATTGGCCCTCAATATGCACAGGACTTCATTGCCCGCTTTGGCTTTGACAAGGGTAAACACCCCGCGGTCTTGCCCATGGCGCTTGGCTCGGGGGCTGTCACACCCATGCAACTGGCCGCAGGCTTTTCGGTGTTTGCCAATGGCGGCTATCGTGTCACGCCTTATCTGATCGATCATGTCACCGATGCAAATGATCAAGTGCTCATGCGCGCCAAGCCCATTATTGCAGGTGACTCCGCTGCGCGCGCGATTGATGCGCGCACCGCCTATGTGATGGATGACATGTTGCGCGGCGTGGCAACCTCGGGCACTGCAGCCCGATCCAGACAGGTACTTAAACGCACCGACCTTGCCGGCAAGACCGGCACGACCAATGACTCTGTTGATGCCTGGTTTGCAGGCTACACCCCTCAGCTCGTCGGGGTGGCGTGGCTCGGTTTCGATCAGCCCAAATCGCTTGGCTCGCGAGAAACCGGTGGCGGCGCATCTTTGCCGGTCTGGTTAGGCTATATGACAAATGCCCTCAAAGAATTCCCAGAGCAAAAGCGCGGTCCACCGCCCGAAGGACTCATCATCGAGGGGGGCAATATGTATTTCAAGGAATTCCCACCCAAAGATGCGGTAAAGAGCTTGGGCGATCCAAAACAAGACTCGCTTGGCGACTTGCTCGATAGTCTTAGCGGCAGCGAAGGTGGAAGAAACAACCGCCGTGAGCCTATCGGTAACTAAGGTCTCAACTCACCGTCACAGTTTGACGGTGAGCGTTTGCCCAGTCTCGTCAGAGCAGATTTTAGAAAGTAGGTCATGCAGGTCGCTGCCGCCTCGTGTGTCCTTCCAGTGTTGCCCGTCGTACTTGTAGTGAAAACCTCCCGAGCGCGCAGCCAACCACATCTCGTGGAGCGGCGCTTGGCTATTAATCACAACTTGATGTCCGCTTTCAAAAATGAGGTTCAGCACATTGCCGTTGCGCTTGGTTTCGACATCCAGATCCAATTGTTCAAACCAATGGTCGGCTTGAGCCTCTATTGCATCTAAAATGGCGGTTGCCCGTGTATGAAATTCAGTATCGTTCATCATCTTTGTCCTCAATGTTGAGGGAGTGTGCAGTGACCCGCAAAATCCATCGTCTTAGTTTTGCTCGCATTGTAGCGATGCTCGCCCTGATAGGTTGGTTGGCAGGCTGTGGCTTTAAAGGCCCGCTTTATTTGCCACCACCAAAACCTAAGGCAACTAAACCAGCCTCAGCCGCCGAGGCACCTGCGACAATGACTTCGCCTAGCACCGCTGTTCAAGCCATCCCTGTCCCAGACCCCGAATAGTCCATCTCGCGATATGCATTTTTATGCCTTAGCGCGACAATACGCTGTATTGTGCTTGAGCTTGCTTATTAATGATCGAATACCCACAGCCACAACATGACCGCTTCAAACTCTATGACTACGACCGCCACACCCGCAGGATCGCCACATTTTCACTACAGCCGCGGTGAGCTGTTCGCCGAAGGTGTCGCGCTCTCCACCCTTGCCAAGCAACTCGGCACACCGCTGTATGTGTATTCACGTGCCGCCTTGGCGACAGCGTGGGCCTCTTACCAAGAAGCCATCGGTACCCACCGCGTCCTAGTCTGTTATGGCATGAAGGCCAATTCAAACCTAGCCGTTCTCAAAGAATTTGCCCGTTTGGGTAGTGGTTTTGATATCGTCTCGGGCGGTGAGCTCGCACGTGTGTTAGCCGCCGGCGCCAACCCCGCTAAGGTCGTATTTTCCGGCGTGGGAAAGCAGGGCTGGGAGATGCAAGCCGCGCTTGAGGCTGGTGTAAAGTGTTTTAACGTCGAGTCTTTCCCTGAGCTCAAACTCCTCTCTGAGGTCGCGACCAGACTCGGCAAGGTGGCCGCTGTGTCGCTGCGCGTCAATCCTGATGTCGATGCGCAGACACACCCCTATATTTCGACCGGCCTCAAAGAAAACAAATTCGGTATCGCGATCGAAGAAGCGCCTGCAGCCTATCAACTCGCCATGACTCTTCCAGGCATTCAGGTGGTTGGGGTGGATTGTCACATCGGCTCGCAAATCACCGAAGTCAGCCCTTATCTGGACGCACTCGACAAACTCCTCACGCTGATTGAGCAACTGGTGAGCCAAGGCATTACTCTCAAGCATTTAGACCTCGGTGGCGGCCTGGGTATTCGTTACGACGATGAGACGCCGCTCGCGCCCAACGTCCTGCTCGACAAGGTATTCGCTGAGCTCCGTGCGCGTGGTTTTGATCACCTTGAACTCGTCCTCGAGCCTGGTCGCTCGTTGGTCGGAAACGCTGGCGTCCTGTTGACTTCCGTGCAATACCTCAAGCACACCGAAGCGCGTAATTTTGCGATTGTGGATGCGGCGATGAACGACCTGATGCGTCCCGCGTTGTACGAAGCCTGGCACGGTGTTTTACCGCTCAAGCCGCGCACAAGCACTCAAACGCTCTATGACGTGGTGGGCCCTGTCTGCGAAAGCGCCGATTGGCTCGCCCGTGCGCGCCAACTCGCACTCGAGCAAGGCGATGTCTTGGCAATTGAGTCGGCGGGCGCCTATGGCTTTGTGATGGCAGGCAACTACAACAGTCGACCGCGCCCCGCCGAAGTCATGGTGGATGGTGAACATGTTTATGTTGTCCGCCAACGCGAAACCTTTGCTGACCTGATTCGCGGTGAGAGCTGCCTACCGGATTAACCAACCGAATTAATGTTCTCGCGACAGAAAGCCATTAAAAAAACTCACGGTGTTGGTGGCAAGTGTTTCTAGGTGGTAGCCACCCTCTTGCACCACCAGCGTGGGCAAACCCAGTGCGGCCACCTGTTTGCCTAGACGATTAAAACCCTCGGTGGTCACCGCCACCTTGGTCTGCGGATCGTCCTTGTAAACATCAAAGCCTAAACACAGTACCACCGCCTCAGGCTTGAATGCTTGGATCGCCTTGAGTGCTTGGCGCACATGCTCAAAAAAGACTTCTTCGCTTGAGCCATGCGGCATCGGTAGGTTTAGGTTAAAGCCTGAGCCTGTGTCTGCGCCTGTTTCGTCTTCAAAGCCTGCGGTCACCGGATAAAAGTTCGTTGGGTCGCCATGCACGGATACGTACATGACATCGTCACGGTCATAGAAAATTTCCTGAACACCTTGACCATGATGCACATCGGTATCTAATATCACCACGCGTGGGTATTTTTCACGTAGCAGCTCAGCCGCAATCGCGGCGTTATTGAGGTAACAAAATCCTCCCGCTGCGTCTTTGCGGGTGTGGTGGCCTGGGGGACGGCATAACGCATACGCCTTGTCATCGCCCGACAAGAGGGCGTGAGCGCCGGCGATCGCAGACTGGGCACCCCAGTACACCGTCGTCCACGTGTGCTCGCCAACCGGACAACTCCCATCCGCCAGGTACTTGCCCGCTTTGGCCAAAATGCCACGCAAGGCATTGGGTTCACGCACGAAGACGTTGGAAATCACCTCATCGCCCCAATCCGGTCCGACTTGCTTCCATTCAGCGTGCGCAGTTTGTAAAAATGACAGGTAGGCCGCATCGTGTACGCGCAACAGCGGCTCCATGCCGTAATCTTTTGGCTCGGTCACCGTGAGATTGAGCGCCGCGAGCCCCTTCAAAATCTGTTCGGCACGCTCCGGGATCTCTTGCGGCACGCGCATCTTGCCGCGCGACAGATAGGTTTGTGGGTGATGCAGTTTTTGCTTGGGGTGAAAAAAGCTCTTCATCAACTCTCCTGAATTAACGTTCGCGCCGAAGTGATCTGGCCTTGAAGGATGCAATCAACAAGGGTAGGGTCAACGCCAAGCCTGCGGCGACAATCAGTGCGATCCCCGCAAAAGATTGTAGGTTAGGCCTTTGACCAAAAAGAAGTTCGCCCCAAATGACGGCAAGCGCCAGCTGAAAATAATTAAGCGGGGCGAGCGTCGATGCAGGTACGCGCTTAAAGGCGAGAATCAGTAAATACTGACCGATACCCCCGCTTGCACCCATCACAAGCATCTCCAGCAGATCACGACCCGTTGGCCAGACCTGCGGCCAAAATACCATCATCACCGCTAGCCCCATAAACCAACACGTACTGGCTGCATAGACGAACATCTGCTCGCTCTCAACTCGATTGGCGAGTTTGCGTGTCAACAGTTGAACCACGGCATATGCACAGGCAGAAGTAAACATCAGCGCGCTACCAATCAAGGAGAGATCGCCACCAGGATTGACGATGAGCAGCATCCCCACCATGCCCACAAGCACCACAGCGTATTGTTTCCAACCCACCCGTTCGCCCAATACGATCGGCGCAAGAATGATGACAATTAACGGTGCGACAAAATAGATCGCCGTACCTTCGGCCAGTGGTAAGTATTGAAGACCAGGGATAAAACAGATACCGACAACACCGAGCATTGCGCCACGCAACACCAGTAAAACACGCGCGTCTTTGCGCGCATGAATAGACACGCCTTTGGCGCGCATCACTGCAAAAGCAAGCACGACAATCACCGAGTAGCGCGCCATGTTGACAAGTGGCGCTGAGTAGCGATGCACGAGGTCTTTAGCCAGTGCGTCCAAAAGAGAAAAGCATGTCAGGGCACATAAAAAAATGCCGCAGCCCACCAACCATTGTCGCTGTTCTGACAATGCCGTCTGCTCTGAAGAGGTTTCCAAATCAACTCGGGGAATCAGGTTGGGCTCGCTGTAGGATGACGATAGAGCGGTATCAGCAACATCAAAATCAAAATGCCAAGGACTGCCAATGCGCCATAACTTAAACCATAACTGCTCAAGACGCTCGCCAACACGCCGAACAAGGGAGGGCCAACCATGACGCCCAAAAACGTAATGCAAAGCGTGCCGCCGGTAGCCATACCTGCCTGCCCCTTGGGTGCCTGTCGTGCAATCTCAGCTAAAAACACCCCATTCCAACCAATCGCCGATGAGCCAAAAATCACTAAGACAGGGAATAAGAACCACGGAGAAGATTCAGGTCCAAGAAGAGCCGTTCCCACTGCACCAATCACGAGGAGCACCGCAATGACGATCAACATCATGGTCGCGCCCAACCAGCGATCGGACACATACCCCCACAACATCCGGCCGGAGACCCCAGCGGCTTGTGCAACGGTGAGTGCGCCCCCCGCTGCCACAAGACTCCACCCCAAGTCCTCATACAAAAAGGTCACCAAATAACCCATGAGGGACATTTGTGCGATCGAAAACATAAAGGACATATAAGACAGCTTACGCAGCGTACGGTGGCTAAAGATCAACGTGAGAGGCAACACAAAGCTTGTCGCCAAAGAAGGCCTGACCGTGGGGTCCCGATCATCATCCAAGCCCTCGCGCAAAGGCTGCACAGCACAGGCACAAACGATGCAGGCAATACCTGCGCAGATAAACGCCCACTGCCATCCAATCAAAATATTCAGTGAAGGCACGGTCGCGCCCGCAATCATGCCGCCAAGCGGCACACCGGTCTGTTTGATAGAAAAAACAAAAGATAATTTTTCAGGGGGTGTTGATTTAATCAACAAATGTGAGCTTGCCGGTGTGATCGGTCCATAGCCGGCACCGATAAACAACGCGCCCAACGCGATCGTTTCAACATAGGGCATCGCACAAAGAAAGAGACCGATCGCTGCCAATACCAAGCCTGCTTGGCTCAGGCGAATCGCACCCCAGCGTTTGACTGCGGCGCCGCCCAAAAGAGTCGCCACCATCGCGCCAAAATAAACCAGCGCGACATAGGCACCCAGATAGTTTGTGGAAATGCCGACATCTTTGGCCACCGCCGGTGCAACCACCGGCAGGTTTAACAAGGCCATCGCTACAAGAGACTGAACTGTGAGGGTCGCGAGCAACACGACCCAAGGTTTAGCAGGCGTCAAAGCGCACCATAAGAATGAAGACCTGAAAGGAACATGTTAACGCCCAAAAAGGCGAAACAAGTGACCAGCAGACCCACAAGTGCCCAATATGCGGCCATCGTGCCGCGCAAGCCTTTCATGAGGCGTAGATGCAACCATGCGGCGTAGTTCAACCAGACGATCAGTGCCCACGTTTCCTTGGGATCCCACTGCCAGTAGGCACCCCAAGCATCCGCGGCCCACAAGGCGCCAAGAATCGTCGCTACAGTAAAAAAGGCAAAGCCAATGGCGATGGCCCGATACATGATGTCATCGAGCACTTCAAAGGAGGGCAGACGTGCGCCGATCTGCGCGCGAAACAACAAAATCGACCCCACAATCACGGCACCGATGCCGAAATAAATCATCCAGGTCGCGGATAGGCCCTCGGTACGAAACACCATCGGCTCGGCAGCCAGCAAGACACCCAAAATAAACAGCGGCGCAAGCTTGAGCCAGGATTTGGTTTGCGCGTGTTGCTTGACCAGATAGGCAAACCCCACCATGGCCGCGAGTGAAAACGTGCCGTAACCAATGAAGTTTGCGGGCACATGGATTTTCATCCACCAGCTTTTGAGCGCGGGCACCAAGGGCTGGATTTGATAAGCCTCGCGTGTGAAAGAATACCAAAGCAAAAATACAACAGAGGAGGTCACGACCAACATTACAAAGCCACCCAGCGCGCGTGTGCCGTAGCGTCGTTCGTAATACAGATAAAAGAGAGAGGTCACGAGTGCGAACAGCACAAACACTTCGTACAGATTACTCACCGGAATATGACCTAAGTCCGGGCCCATCAAATGCCCTTCGCGCCATCGCACCAGCATGCCCGTCGAGCCAGCAAAAACTGCACCCCAGGTCAATGCTGTGCCAAGCCAGGCCGCCGTTGTGCTCACAAAGCCGGCCCAGTAACAAAAGGTCGCGATCACAAACAACACCGACATCCAGAGAATGGCTGACTGTGAAGAAAATAAATATTTCAAAAAGAACACTTGCTCAGCACGCGCCAAATCACCTTGATACAACCAAATCGCAAACAATGAGGCCGCCCCCATCGCCACCATCAGAGTACGCAAGGGACGCCACAACCAGCCCAACCACACTAATGAAGGCACGGCAAGAACTAGGATCGTCTTTTCATAGACATCCATGGCTTGGCTGTATTGCTTGAGCGCAAAAGCCGCTCCAAGCGCAAGCAATACAAAAAACAATAAATCGGTCCAATCGGGACGTCCACGCTCAATGCGTCCGTCACCCGACTCTCTCAAATCATCCCAATCATTCGCAACAGCAGCAACTGGCTCATTCATAGCAATATCTCAATGGTCAGTGTTAGGGCTTGCCGGTTGGCTCGCCTTGATTCAGACGCAATAACGCCTGCTTGAAACGATCGAACTCCCGATTGAAATCGAGTGTCCGCTTTTGCGAGGTCATGGCTGCCATGACCTTTGCCCCCCCAGTGGTTTCTGCAGGGCGAAGCCAAACCCAAATTCGACGGTCTCTGACATAAAACATCGTAAAAATACCAATAATTAAAAGCAGACAACCAATATAAACCGTGATCTTTCCTGGTGTACGACTCACTTGAAAAACACTCGCCTGGACATGTTCAAACGTCTTGAGTGTCATCATGATCGGCGAGGGATACAGCGCGAGATCCGACAACGCTGCAACTGCGAGTCTAGACCACTCCGCAGCGGCCTCCATGTTATCGGGCGCGTTGGGCATGGGCGCAAGACCCGCACGCTCGCGACCAATATCGCGCAACTCGGCAATCGAAGATCCTAGAAGACGGATGATGACATCAGCGGCACGGCGCTGCTCAGCCTCTGGAACATTTTTTTCCAAAAAGCTTGAAATCGCGACCAAGCCACCGTTGGCAAATGTATCAAGTGCACGCTCAGTCGATATTTGAAGGGCTCTGCGCTCTTCGAAACCCCCACCATAATTGTTCACCAGACGTTCGGCCGCCAATTTTCTAGCAGTCGGATCAGACAGCGCCGCTCTCAAACGCACAAAATCGCCCATCGAACTATCGTCGTCCACAGGAAGGCGCAAATAACGGAAACCGGAGGTGCCCGTTTCTTGAACACCGGCCAGCATGACGCGGGAGCCATCTAGCTCAACGGGAACCATATAGTTGTGAAACAAGGTCGCTTGACCGCTCGCATCAATCACGCGGTACTCAACACTCGGTCCGATGTTACGCAAATTTTTATTTGTTTTCCCTGCGGCACTTCCCGTCACAGCGGCGACATGCTCACCGAAAGGTTTAGACGTAGAAGTAGGGTGACCTCCAGATAAATCCTCGACATTAATGGGACGCAGCTTTGTCACCTCTACCTTGAGCTCGGCACCTGCGGATTTCATGGTGACATCATTGGATTGGCCGACACGCGCTTTGATTTCAAAAGGCTTATCACTCGGACCGGCAAGAGGGTAGCCCACCAACTCGACCAAACTGCCTCCGTCATCAAAGCTCGACTGATAAACCGTGACCCCCTTGAAGTGCAACGGCTCATTGACCTCAATGGTCGCATCAAACGTTTTGCCCGTGTCGGGATCCGTCACTTTGACCAAGCTCGCAAAGCGACTTGGCATCCCCGTGGAGTAATAGTCAACGATAAATTTTTTCAACTCGATACTAAAGGGCAAAGGCTGCACCAATGCACCATCGTCAATATTGACCACGGCCGAATCGCGCGTACTACCCTCAGGAATTAACACATTCGCGCGAAAGCTCGGATTATTGATCGATAGACGTCCACGCTCTGGCACGTCTGCAATCAGCATGTTTTCAACAATGGGGGTCTTACCCATGAGCCATACCTGCATTCGCACGGGCAATTCACTATCGAGCAAGCCTCCCACACAAATAATCACAATAGAGGCATGCGCAAAAATATAGCCAAGCCGATTACCGCTACCGCGCTTGGCCGCTAGCAAAACCGAGTCGCCCTCATCGCGCTGCTTGACCGCATAACCTTCGCGCTTGAGCCAGGCTTGCACAGAGGCTGTCGCAGCAGGCACTCCACGCCCTGTATCTAACGCAACACGGTGATGAAACGATTGCAGACTTGAGGTGCGAATATTCTCACGAAAAGAGCGCGCTTCCTTGAGCATCTTTGGTGCATTGCGAATCAAACATAAGCTCGTCGAGGTCACGAGAAAAGCCATTGTGACCAAAAACCACCAGTTGTTATAGATGTGCCAAATGGAAAACCGATTAAACACATCAAACCAGAAGGGTCCAAACTGATCGATGTACGCATTGGCTGAGCGACCTTGCGGGATCACGGTGCCGATAATGCTGGCCAAACAAATAAAAACCAACAAGCTGATCGCAAAGCGCATCGAGCTCAGGAGCTCGAAAAAATTAACCAGCGGTATAGATGCGGTCTTTGTCATGATTGCGTGATGGCTCAGTGTGCGATGTTGCTAAAGCGACTTACAAAGTGCGAAAAAAAAGGAGGTCTTTAGACCTCCTTTTTTACTATATCTTTGGCGCCAAACGACTTAAAACATTACAAATGTTATTTCGTTTTTTTTAGCGCAAACCTGCTGCATAGTCAGAAACGGCCTTAATGTCTGAGTCAGACATACGATCCGCAATTTGGTTCATCATGGGCGAATTACCACGGTGACCTGCGCGGAACAATTTGAGTTGATCCTCGATGTAGGAAGGATACTGGCCACCGAGACGAGGATATTGTGCTGGAATGCCCGCCCCATTGGGGGAATGACAGCCAGCGCAAGCAGGGACATTACGCTCAGGGATACCACCACGCCATATTTTTTGACCGCGCTCCACCAACTTTTCGTTGGTTGCGGTCGCAGGCTGAGCCAAGGTTTGCAAGGATAAGAAATACGCAAGATTATGCATGTCCGCTTCGGTCAGCGGCGTCGCCAACGCTTGCATCACGGAAGGCGCGCCATCAGCACCCTTGCGCAACGCGGTCTTGGCGCCTGCTTTGATGCGGAACTCAACGAGCTGCTTGTATAAATATTCGTGTGACTGAGCGGAAAGATTGGGGTTGGCAGGGATCGTACTGTTGCCAGCTGCGCCATGACAGGAGGCACAGGCCACAATACCGCGCGCTGCATCACCCTGTTCGTAGAGCTGAGCGCCTTTCGCGGCGTCAGGTTTTGCTGGACCCTTGACAGGACCGGCGGCCATACTGGTTGATACGGCAGACACTCCAAGCAGTAACCCGCTGACAAGCACTATCTTGGATACGACCTTGGACAGCACACGCTTCATTAAAGACCTCGACGCTTGTAATCTTTCTATAAAACAACAACTTCTAAACCCAAGATTATACAATAGCGATTGAGCTTATTCTTAATGGCCCTTCTTGTGTCAATCCTGCATCGCGCTTCGTTTTTCACTTCAGCCGCCCGGCTGGATCAATTGCCCTTTCCCGGAGCCCCCGAAGTCTGCTTCGTGGGCCGCTCCAATTCGGGCAAGTCCACGGCGATTAACGTCTTGACGAATCAGCGCAGACTGGCGTTCTCCAGCAAAACGCCTGGTAGAACAAGACTGATCAACATGTTTGGCTTGCCTGACCCGCTCGATCCCGAAGGACAGCTCGGCTTTCTGGTTGATTTGCCCGGCTATGGTTATGCTTCGGTCGCGCAACGCGCGAAAGAGGAATGGGCCGATATTTTGGGAGGCTATCTCCAAAGCCGCGAGTCTCTCGCTGGCATTGTGCTGTTGATTGACATTCGGCGTGGTGTCACTGAGCTCGACCGGCGTCTCGCCAACTGGATCGCTCCAACCCGACGACCCGTGATGGCCTTGCTGACCAAAGCGGATAAGTTTCCATACGGTCAGCGCATTAAAGCCGTCTTTACCGTTAAAAAAGAACTCGAAGACATCGGGGCGCTCAATGCGGTCCCGTTCTCCGGCACCGCCCGCATTGGGCTCGAAGAAGCTACTCTCCAAATTGAAAACTGGATTTCACCCAAGGTCGTACCATGACAACACCACACCTCATCCTTGCCGACTTTCCTGCAAATCGCCCACGTCGCCTTCGCCGAGATGACTTTTCTCGGCGACTTGTGCGCGAGCACTCACTATCAGTTGATGACTTGATTTATCCTGTTTTTGTCGTTGAGGGTACCGGTGTGCGTCAGCCCATCGCCTCCATGCCTGGCGTGTTGCGCTACTCTCCAGACACGATTCTGGACGTCGCCCGTGAGTGCGTCGAACTCGGTATTCCCGTGATGGCACTGTTCCCGGTCATTGATCCCGCGCTCAAAGCGCTGGATGGCGCCGAGGCGATCAACCCTAAGGGCCTCATTCCACGTGTAGTGGCCAGCCTGAAAAAGCACTTTCCAGAACTCGGCCTGCTGACAGACGTGGCACTCGACCCCTACACCAGTCACGGCCAAGACGGCGTGATTGATGAAAACGGCTATGTCATGAACGACATTACAGTCAAAATCTTGACGCAACAGGCTTTAGTCCAAGCCGAAGCAGGCGTGGATATCGTAGCGCCTAGCGATATGATGGACGGTCGCATTGGTGCCATTCGCACAGCCCTTGAGGCCAACCAGTTCATCCACACCCGCATCATGGCTTACTCAGCCAAATTCGCCAGTGCGTTTTATGGACCGTTCAGAGATGCGGTTGGCTCAGCCGCCAATTTGGGCAAATCCAACAAGCTGGTCTATCAAATGGATCCAGGCAATATTGACGAAGCGCTTCGCGAAGTCGCGGCCGACCTGCGCGAGGGCGCCGACATGGTGATGGTTAAACCTGGCATGCCCTATCTGGATGTGTTGCGCCGTGTTAAAGACGCCTTTCACGTACCAACCTTTGCCTATCAAGTCAGCGGTGAGTACGCCATGCTCAAAGCGGCAGCCGCCAATGGCTGGTTGGATCACGACAAGGTCATGATGGAGACGTTGCTGGGCTTTAAACGCGCGGGAGCAGATGGAATTTTGACTTATTTTGCTCCCGCTGCAGCAAAACTCCTTAAGGGTTCAACCTAGCAAGCTCAGCCTGGCGCACACTCAAGCGCCGGGCAAAATACCAAGCAAGCAGAGGCAAACCAATAATTCCCACGGGAAACACTGTAGACAAGCCAAAATTGTCTCCTAGCCAGGCACAGGCCGCCACACCAAGCGACTGTCCTAAAAACAAACAAGACGCAAATATTGACACCGCTGAGCCACGGGCTGTGGGTGCCATTTGCGTTGCATGCGTTTGCAACACGGCGTGCAAAAAGTAATAACCTAAACCAGACAAGACGCTCGCCAGCACACCCCAATACCAAACTGTTGAAAGCATAAATACGCTATAAGCAACCGCCATGGTAATGCCACCTGTCAGCGCCAATCTGCGCTCACCCAACCACGTCACAAACTGGTTTGCACGGATCGCATAAATAAATGCGCCGAGCGCAAAAAAACCGCTAATCATGCCCGCCCACGATACCGGGATGCCATGGCGCTCATGTAAAAAGGCGGGCACAAAAGCAAGAGGCCCGAAAACAAAAACGCCTTCGATACACACGATGACCAAAACCATCACAGCCCAGCGCGTAGACACGACTTGTTTCAGGGGGCCGAGAATACTCGCGCTTTGAGATGGCGTGTGAGGCTTTTCAGGCACACTGCCTCGACGCGAAATCAACAAGCCGCCCACAATAAAATAGACGGCGGCCATCCAGACAAAGGCCCAGCGCCAGCCAATCGTGTCAGCGAAAATTCCTCCGAGTAGTTGGCCGAGGGCAAGACCAGAAATCGAGCCTAGCAAAAACCGCGCAAGCGTTGCCTGTCTCTGTTCATAGGGAACATGGTCGCCAATCCAAGCCATTGATAGCGGCACAATGGCAGCCGCCGTTGCGCCAGAAATCAGCCGGCCTAGTTCAATCACCTCCAAACTAGGCGCAAACACAACAATCAAGGTGCCAATCGCGCAACCAAGCGTTGCCCAAGAGACCACGCGAAACTTGCCATAACGATCGCCAAGCGGCCCATAAAAAAATTGCATGATTCCGTAAGCAATCGCAAACAAAGTTACGGTGCCAGAGGTCTGCGCCGTTCGAACACCAAATTCTTCTGCGAAAACAGGCAATAAGGGATCACAAATCCGAAAAGAAGTGGTCGCGGCACAGGCTGCCAAGGCAAACAAAATAATGACCGATGTTGTCGACTTTGGATTTTCGTTCTTTGGTTGATCCGTATTGGCCAAATCTTGGTCCCGTACTTGCGTCATGTTGTCTCTGATTGAAGTCTTTTATTTGTTATTTACTTTTATTTACTTTAACGCACGATCCAAGGTCGCGGTAAAACGTGTGGCATCTTGAAAACCCACTACTCTCACGTCTTTTCTTTCTTGACCACTAGGGCTAAAGAAAATAATACCTGGAGGTCCGAACAGACGAAATTTTTTCATCAAGGCGCGATCATCCGCATTGTTTGCAGTGACATCGACCTTTAATAACAGCATCTGATTCATACGTTGTATGACGCGCGGATCAACAAACGTAAAGGCTTCCATTTCTTTGCAAGAAACACACCAGTCCGCATAAAAATCCAACATTACGGGACGCGTCGACTGTGCGAGTAATTGCTCAAGCTGCGCGACGGTTCTGACAAGTTGAAAACTTGGAGGTCCCGCTTTTAAAGCGCCAGTACTTTGCACCGTTATGCCGCTGTGATTAGCACTGGGTGATCCGAGTAGTTGCTGCTTGCCTGTTGCGCTCATACCAACACCGGGCATTGATCCTTGTGGCGTTGTTGGAGTCGTCATAGGCGCCGTCATCGGGGCCACTGTGGGAATCCCCGTCATTGCAGCAAGAGGGTTTGACAACGACAAATGATTTAAAGGCTGCAGTAACGAACGTCCCCCACTCGCAACACCTAGAATCCAGACCGTGCTCAACACGATCAGCAACAAACCCAAGGTTTTACGGCATGCTCCACTCAGTCCAGACTCGCTGGTGATCGGTTCGAACGGCCTCAGCAGTACAGCTGCAAACATGGCCAGCACGGCCCAACCCAAAATCTGGAGCCAAGTGGGCATCAATGGCGTCACCATCCACCATGCTGTTGCCAACAATAACAAACCAAAAAACTGCTTAACGCCCTCCATCCAAGCGCCTGCGCGTGGCATAAGCTTTCCCGCCGAAGCGCCCATTAAGAGCAACGGCACCCCCATGCCCCAGGCCATTGCAAATAACGCCCCACCTCCCAAGAAGACATCCCCTGTTTGGGAGATATATAGCAACGCGCCCGCCAAGGGGGCGGCTACACATGGTCCGACAATCAGCGCTGACAGTGCGCCCATCAAGACCGCCGCACTCATCTTTCCGCCAAGGATATGCGCATTTTTAGCCATCAGCCGTGACTGAATGAAGGAAGGCATTTGAAGCGTATACACATCGAACATCGCCAGTGCCAAGATCGCGAGGAGTAGGGCAAATAATCCCAACACCCAAGGCGTTTGCAACCATGCCGCGAGTCCCGCACCACTTAACCCCGCTGCAATACCAAGCGCCGTATAAATCACTGACATGCCCGCCACATAGCCTAATGCCAAGGCGAATCCACGCGCTTTAGAAACATGCTGTTGCTCACCGACCAATAGCACGGAAAGAATCGGCAACATCGGTAACACGCAAGGCGTCAGAGCAAGCAACAAGCCCAGCACGAAGAACAATAAAATAATTTCAACAGCCCCCGTCGAAGACAAGATATCAGCGAGACCGACGTCATTGCTTCCAAAAAAAAGCTCCGACCATTGCCCTCGCTGAAGGCGCTCAAATATTCCCTGTGTGGTGGCGGGTGACTGCAACAAGTATCCAATGGCTTCTGGTGTTGCCTGCATAGGGACAATAAAATCCATAGGCGGGTAGCAAATACCGGCTTGCGCACAACCTTGCCCCGTGACCGTCAGAACGAAAGGATTTGCCGGAAGGTCTTTGGGCCAAGCTGAGATGGGCAAGGTGATGACGGCTTCTTTGAAATACAACTCCATCTTTCGGTCAAACGTCGGATCGTGCTTAACCTGACCGACTGGAAATTTGCCCTCGCCAAGCTTCACCTGTTGCGTATCAAGCTTGAACGCAAACTGTTCGCGGTACATGTAGTAGCCGTTAGCGATCTTAAATTGCAGCTGGATGACGCCTGGTCCTGCCATTTGGGCACGAAGGACAAAAGCCTTTTCTGGATCTAAAAAGTCTTGTTGCTGAGCCCGCAGCACTGAAGAAAAAAAGATACTCGACAATACAAACAGCATCGCCAGTATTGGAAGTATTTTTGAAAACTTACCTAGGTGTATTGCTCTGCTCATGTCCGCGTTCCTGCCGTCAAGCTTCGCACCCAATCTAGATAGGGACCATATCCACCCACAGCGGGCAATACAACAGCTTCTGGGACGTCATACGGGTGGAGCTCTACCAGGCGCTCAATCATCGCCTGTTGCTTATTTGCCGTCGTTTTAATGATCATAGGGATTTCTTCGGCACCCTCGATCTCACCCTTCCAACTATACACGGACAGCATAGGCGTACCGATGTTGACACACGCGGCGAGCTGTTCTTCGATTAGTACATGCGCAATGCGTTTTGCTAGCAAAAGATCTGGCGCATTGGTCATCACCATTACTACATCTTGCTCAGGCATGTTGATCCATCTCAAATGACTATAGCTAGGATTGTATCGACATACCGAATCCTACGGATACAAAAAAGCCTCGGCATCACCGAGGCTTTTAAGTTTAAGCGCTAGCAAGAACGCTTAGAACAGAGGGTTTTTGCAGTGTTTATTCTGCAGCGCCTTCTGTACCAGCAGCTTCTTCAACGATAGGACGGTCAACCAACTCCATAAAGGCCATTGGTGCGTTATCGCCTTGGCGATGACCCATCTTTAAGACGCGCGTGTAGCCACCGTTACGACCTGCATAACGTGGGCCAATCTCAGCAAACAACTTGAGCACGAGCTCGCGGTCACGCAACCGCGCAAATGCCAGACGCTTGTTTGCCAATGTTGGGCTCTTGCCCATCGTGATTAAAGGCTCAACGATGCGGCGCAATTCTTTTGCTTTTGGCAAGGTTGTCTTGATCGCTTCGTGAGTCAACAGCGCAACAGCCATGTTGCGAAACATCGCAAGACGGTGGCTGCTCGTGCGGTTAAGTTTACGTAATCCATTACCGTGACGCATGATACTTTCCTTATTGAATCTATTCAGAGCAAAATCGCTCAATGTATTCAGCTCTTCGATCAGCAAAAATATGCTGCGGGCCGATTTATACTGCTACTTACTTATGCTGCAATTAATTTCTGCTGCTACGAATTTCTACTGCGACTGAACTTCATTAAAACTCAGAGGACTGAGAGTCCTCTGAGTTTTATGGCTTTATGGACGCTCGAGGCCCATCGGTGGCCAGTTTTCCAGCTTCATGCCCAGTGTCAAGCCACGTGCGGCAAGCACTTCTTTAATCTCATTGAGTGACTTACGACCCAAGTTAGGTGTCTTAAGAAGCTCATTTTCTGTGCGTTGAATCAAGTCACCGATATAGTAAATATTTTCAGCCTTGAGGCAGTTAGCAGAGCGAACTGTCAGCTCAAGATCATCGACTGGACGCAGCAATACTGGATCGATCTGTGGTGCACCACGGCTTGGCGCTTCATAAGAATCACCAGCGCCTTCGAGCGCAGCAAACACAGAAATCTGATCCATCAAAATGCGTGCTGATTGACGCACCGCTTCTTCTGGACTGATCACACCATTTGTTTCAACATCAAGCACCAGCTTGTCGAGGTCGGTACGCTGCTCGACACGCGCGTTTTCCACAGCGTAGCTGACGCGACGCACTGGGCTAAACGAAGCATCCAACACAATGCGGCCAATAGTATGGGCACGATCATCGATCAGCGCACGAACGTTACCTGGAACATAACCACGGCCTTTTTCAACCTTGATTTGCATTTCCAGCTTGCCTGAGTCTGTCAACGTCGCGATCACTTGTGAAGGATTGACGATTTCAACGTCATGGGGCAATTCGATGTCAGAGGCCAAGACCAGCCCTGCACCTTGCTTGCGCAGAGTCAGAGTCACGTCATCGCGACTGTGCAGTTTAAACACCACACCTTTCAAGTTCAGCAAGATATCAACGATATCTTCACGCACACCAGGGATGGTGGAGTATTCATGAACAACGCCGGTGATCTGCACTTCAGTCGGCGCATAGCCTGACATCGAAGACAGCAAAATCCGACGTAACGCGTTTCCAAGCGTGTGGCCGTAGCCGCGCTCGAAAGGTTCCATAATAACTTTGGCGTGATTGGGGCCTACGGGTTCGACTTCGATCGAACGTGGCTTGAGAAAACCTTGTGACATCGTGATGGTCCTTTTTCAATACCCTCGGCTCGTTACACCGATAAGGCTGATGGAGAAGACTGAAAAATACGTCTGACTACAAATACATATGGCGTATGCGGCAAACGCTGCATACGCCATTAATACTTTCGATTAGCGTGAATACAATTCCACAACCATCGATTCGTTGATGTCGCGAGCCACATCAGCGCGATCAGGCACTTGCTTAAACGTACCCACCAACTTGGCAGTGTCAACTTCACACCATTGGGGAATACCGTTGCCTGAGGCCAAGTCCATCGATTCGCGAATGCGAGACTGAGACTTTGACTTTTCGCGAATGGCGATCACGTCACCAGACTTGATCAACATCGAAGGAATATCAGCCTTACGACCATTCAACTCAATCGCACGATGTGTGACCAGCTGACGTGCTTCTGCACGTGTCGAGCCGAAACCCATACGATAGACCACGTTGTCAAGGCGCGACTCAAGCAATTGGATCAACTGCTCACCCGTGTTGCCTTTACGACGCTCGGCTTCTGCGAAATATTTACGAAACTGCTTTTCCATAATGCCATACATACGCTTGAGCTTTTGCTTTTCGCGCAGCTGCAAACCATAGTCAGAAGTGCGTGCACCAGAGGTGCGGCCATGCTGACCTGGCTTGGAGTCAAGCTTACACTTTGACTCAAGCGAGCGACGCGCGCTCTTTAGGAAAAGATCAATGCCCTCGCGACGCGAGAGTTTGCATTTGGGACCGGTATAACGTGCCATGTGGGTTCCCCTTAGATACGACGACGCTTAGGTGGACGGCAACCGTTGTGCGGTACGGGTGTGATATCGGCAATGCTCGAGATCTTAATACCCAACGCGTTCAACGCACGCACCGAAGACTCACGACCCGGGCCTGGGCCCTTGATGCGAACTTCAAGTGTCTTAATGCCGTATTCAATTGCCACTTTTCCTGCCGTTTCTGCAGCAACCTGTGCTGCGAACGGCGTGGATTTACGTGAGCCTTTGAAGCCTGCACCACCAGACGTTGCCCAAGACAAGGCATTGCCCTGACGGTCCGTAATGGTGATGATCGTATTGTTAAAAGATGCATGAACGTGCGCAATGCCGTCCGAAACATTCTTTTTGACCTTTTTGCGTACGCGATTCGCGACGCCGGCAGAAGCTTTAGCCATCTTCTAATCCTCTTTATTTCTTCAGGCTAGCAGCAGCGCGACGCGGTCCCTTGCGGGTGCGGGCGTTGGTGCGAGTGCGTTGACCACGTACGGGCAAGCCGCGCTTATGACGCATGCCACGATAGGTTCCCAGATCGATCAATCGCTTGATCGAGAGCTGAACTTCACGTCGCAGATCTCCCTCGACCGAGAACACACCTACGTGTTCACGGATACGCTCGAGTTCTACGTCGGTGAGATCCTTGACCTTTTTGGTAAAGGGCACACCAGCAGCTTCACAAATTTTGCGAGAGCGAGTGCGACCGATGCCAAAAATGGCGGTCAGGCCGATCTCGGCGTGCTGATGTGGCGGAATGTTGATGCCAGCAATACGGGCCATGACTGTTCCTTGATGTATTAACCTTGACGCTGCTTGTGACGCGGGTCGGTGCAAATGACGCGCACCACACCGTGACGTTTAATAATTTTGCAGTTGCGGCAAATCCGCTTAACCGATGCCATTACTTTCATGGTTGACTCCTGTTATCTTTCGAGACCCGGCCGCTCATTTGGAGCGGAATACGATTCTGGCGCGCGTTAAATCATAGGGTGTGAGCTCCACTGTGACTTTATCGCCCGGCAAAATCCGGATGTAATGCATACGCATCTTGCCGGAAATATGACC
>Ga0164292_10001397_pt1 | contig 19407 bp, 19 predicted proteins | sample GEODES117metaG_FD_111486 | JGI IMG/M metagenome (GOLD analysis project Ga0164292, IMG submission 111486) | Eutrophic lake water microbial communities from Lake Mendota, Wisconsin, USA - GEODES117 metaG | ecosystem: Environmental > Aquatic > Freshwater > Lake | place: USA: Lake Mendota...
AAGCCCGGCAGATCCGGACACCACATCGAACGCTGCGGTGCCAGTTGCTGTTGCAACGGTTCCCACAGACGGCCGGAGAGCAGCCAGCCATGTACTCCCACCAGCAGAAGCTGCTCGGCTGGCCCGGCTTCGGCCGCGGGAAGGGGAGGACTCGGGCTCAGCGTCCGTTCAATGCAGGGTCCCTACCCTGCCGCACTTCGGCTCGCTTCCGCCGCGTTCGTCAGACTGCTTAGCCACCGCCTTTCCTCCTCCGTGTCGGAGCCCAGCCAGCCCCAGGGATCACCTTGCGAGGAGTCACTGCCGGAAGCCCTGCTCACCAGCCTCTACGGGCCTGGCTACCGGCTCTGTCCCACCCCCAATCCCCAGCTCTCTCTGGTGCTGAGTGAGCAGCGGGAGATCGACCTGATCGAACTGGAGGCCTTGTGTGATGCCGTGGGCTGGAGCCGGCGGCCGTTGCGGCGGGTACGCAAGGCACTGCAGCACAGCCTGCTCTGGGTGGGGCTGTGGCGCCACGATCGCCGCCTGCCCCGCCTGGTGGGTTTCGCCCGCTGCACCGGCGACGGAGTGGTGGAGGCCACCATCTGGGATGTGGCCGTCCATCCCCTGTACCAGGGGGCTGGCCTCGGCACCGCGCTGATGGCCTATGTGCTTGACCAGCTGCGGGTGATGGGGGTGGATCGGGTGAGCCTGTACGCCGATCCCGGTGTGGTGGGCTTCTACGAGGCCCGCGGCTGGGAGCTGGAGCCGCTGGAGCGGCGCTGCGCCTTCTGGTACGCCCCCTGAGTGCCTTGCCGGTAGAGCACGGCCAGCTCGGCGGCGCTCACTCCCCGGCGCCAGGCACGTCGCAGTTGGGCATTGCGGATGGTGGTCTGCCATACCCCGAGCCGCCGCCAGCGGCGTCCATCCACCCGCAGTCGCGCCGCCAGCAGCCGCACCCGGCCATGGCGGCGCAGACGCATGATGAATTCCAGGTCTTCCATCAGGGGCAGCGGCGCCATGCTGCCGCAGCGCCGATGCAGATCCCGGTGCAGCAGCAGGCCCTGGTCGCCGTAGGGCTCCTGCCGCCAGCGGCTGCGCAGCTGCACCGCCGCCTCCACCAGCCGCAGGCTGGGATTGTTTCCCTCGATCGCCAGGCCGAAGGCCCAGGCCAGATCGGGCCCGGCCTGGATGGCTTCCGCCACCAGGGCCGCCCAGCCGGCGGGCAGGCGCACATCGGCGTGGAGCAACAGCAGCCAGGGGCCCTGGCTTGCTTCGATCCCCGCCAGCAACTGGCTCCCCCTGCCGGCGCCTCCCGGGCTGTCGAGCAGCCTGGCTCCCCCGAGCCTGGCCACGTCCCGGGTGGCATCCTGGCTGCCCCCATCCACCACCAGCACCTCCCGCACCAACCCCCCGCCAGCGGCCAGATCGGCCAGCAGGGCCGGCAGCCGAGCAGCTTCATCTAGGGCCACGATCACCACGCTCAGCGGTGGGGGCACCGGTGGGCTCAGCGCTGACGGGGCATCGGGGGGCTCGATGGTCATCGCCAGCGCCGCAGATCTTCCGGGCGGTCGAGGTCGCCCCGTTCCGCCAGCAGGATGGCCTCCAGACCACAGGCCCGGGCCGCCTCCAGGGTGGTGGTCAGCACCGCCCCGTTGCCCCAGGGGATCGGGCCTGAATGGCCGGCGAACAGGGGGGGGCAGGATTCCCGCAGCCCCAGCAGCCAGTAGCCCCCGTCGATCGCCGGACCGAGCACCAGGGGGGCTCGCTTCAGGGCCTCGAAGGCGGCGACCAGGTCGCCACTGGTCAGTTCCGGTAGATCGCTGCCGATCAGCACCACCTGGCGCGCCCCTTCGCGCCGTGCCCGCACCACCTGCCGCTGCAGCCGCAGTCCGAGGCTGCCGGGCCCCTGGGGACGGATCCGATCCGCGCCCAGGGCGGCCCCCCAGCGCTGGGAGGCGCGGGCCGGGAGCCCCTCGCTGGCCAGCACCAGTTCGAACGGCATCCCCAGCTGGGAGGCCAGCCGCCGGCTCTCGGCGGCCACTTGGAGCGTATGGGTCGTGAGCCGCCCCTGGACGGCGGCGGCCCTGGCCTTGCCCACGCCGGAGGCCAGGCGCCGCTTGCAGCGTCCCGGCGCCGGCCAGCGGGCCATCACCACCAGCTGTCGGTCGCAGCTCAAGCCCGGCGAGGCAGTTCGGCGGGACGCAGGGTGAGGTCCAGCGCCCGTTCGCCCCGGCGAACGCTGATGCTCAGGGGTTGGCCCACCTGGCCGCGGTCGATGGCGAGCTGCACCTCCGAGGGATTCTTCACCGGCTTGCCCGCCACCTTCTCGATCAGGTCGCAGGCCTTGAGGCCGCCGGCCGCGGCGGGGGAGCCGTCCATCACATCCACCACCAGCACTCCGTTCACCTCCGGCAGTCGGCATTGGTCGGTGCTCGCATTGATCTCCCGGGCCAGCTGGGGCGTCAGCGCCTGCAGCCGCACCCCGATGTAGGGATGGCTGGCGAAGCCGCGGTCCACGATCTGGGCGGCGATCTGCCGGGCCACATTGATCGGGATCGCGAAGCTGAGGCCGGCGCCGGGGGCCTGGCGGATGGCGGTGTTGATGCCGATCACCTGCCCCCGGTCGTTGATCAACGGACCGCCGCTGTTGCCGGGGTTCACGGCAGCGTCGGTCTGGATGTAGGGCACCCTCTGCCCCTCGCCCACCGCATTGGTGCGCTGAATGGCGCTGATGATGCCGGCGGTCACGGTGTTGTCGAGCCCAAGAGGGTTGCCGATCGCGATCGCCCATTCGCCCGGACGCACCTTGCTCGAATCCCCCAGCGGCGCCACCGGCAGGCGGGAGGCCACCACCCGCACCACCGCCACGTCGGTGAGGGGATCGGCGCCCAGCACCTTGCCGGTGAAGCTGCGACCGTCGGGCAGGGTCACATGCACCTCATTGGCCCCCTCCACCACATGGGCATTGGTGAGCAGCACCCCATCGGAGCGGGTGATGAAGCCCGACCCCTGACCCTGCTGCTGATGGATGGCCGGGCCGCGGCCGAACAGGCCACCCATCGGATCCACCGTGCGTTTGACGGTGTCGATCCGCACCACCGCCGGCCCCACCTTCTCCACCGCCTCCACGATCACGTTGCTGCCGGGTTGCACCGGCGCGATCGGTGCGGCATCGCTGATGCGGGTGGGTTCGGCGGCCGGCTTGTTGAGCAGTGGCAGCCTGCCGGCGCAGCCCCCCAGGAGCCCGCTGATGAGCAGGCCGGCACCCAGGCCGCAGAGGGAAATGGGGGAAGGCAGGGGACGCATCGACGGCGACACGGGACAGGTTCTCGATGGGCCTCATTAAAGACGGACCGTCGCGCGGAACCTGCTTAAATTCGGCTTCCGCGGGTTGGACATTCGGTGCAGCAGGGCGATCAGCTGTGGCACCAGGTCCAGGAGGCACTCCAGGCCACCCTCAGCAAACCCACCTTCGAGACCTGGATCCGCCCCGCCCGTTGCGTGGGGGTCGATCGGGGCCGATTGCAGCTGGAGGCGCCCAACAGCTTTGCCTGTGGCTGGCTGCGCAAGAACTACCAGCCGATGATCGAAGCGCTGGCCACCGAGCTGGCCGGCCACGCGATCGCGGTGGACCTCAGCATCTCTACCGCCCAGGTCGGCGATGGTCAGGCCGGCGACGCTCGGGCAGCCGATGGACAGGCGGCCTCTGCGGCGGCCACGGTCCCGTCCCGGTCGGTGCCACCGCCGCGCCCCCGCACCGCCCAGGGCCAGGGTCAGGGCCAGGGGCCAGTAGCCCTGCGTCCCGGAGCGGGTCTCAATCCCCGCTACGTGTTCAACCGCTTCGTGGTGGGCCCCAACAGCCGCATGGCCCATGCTGCTGCCCTGGCGGTGGCGGAGGCCCCGGGCCGCGAATTCAATCCGCTGTTCATCTGCGGCGGTGTGGGCCTGGGCAAGACCCACCTGATGCAGGCGATCGGCCACTACCGCCTGGAGATCGATCCGGAAGCGAGGGTGTTCTATGTCTCCACCGAAACCTTCACCAACGATCTGATCCAGGCCATCCGCAAGGACGGCATGCAGGCCTTTCGCGACCGCTACCGCGCTGCCGACCTGATCCTGGTGGATGACATCCAATTCATCGAAGGGAAGGAGTACACCCAGGAGGAGTTTTTCCATACCTTCAACTCCCTCCATGAAGCCGGCCGCCAGATCGTGATCGCCAGCGACCGGCCGCCGAGCCAGATTCCTCGCCTGCAGGAACGGCTCATCTCCCGGTTCACGATGGGGCTGATCGCCGACATCCAGGCGCCCGATCTGGAAACCAGGATGGCCATCCTCCACAAGAAGGCGGAGGTGGAACAGATGGCCCTGCCCAGGGAGCTGATTCACTACATCGCCGGTCGCTTCACCTCCAACATCCGGGAACTGGAGGGTGCGCTCACCCGTGCTGTGGCCTTCGCCTCGATCACCGGTCTGCCGATGACGGTGGAATCGGTGGCGCCGATGCTGGATCCGGTCGGCAACGAGGTGGAGGTGACCCCCCAGCAGGTTCTGGACAAGGTGGCGGAGGTGTTTGCGGTCAAGATCGAGGAAATGCTCAGTCCCAGCCGCAAGCGGGCCGTGAGCCAGGCCCGTCAGGTGGGCATGTTCCTGATGCGTCAGAACACCAACCTTTCCCTGCCGCGCATCGGTGAAGCCTTCGGCGGCAAGGATCACTCCACTGTGATGTATGCCGTGGAGCAGGTGGAAAAGAAACTCGGCAGTGATCCTGCCCTCGCCCGCCGCATCCAGCAGGTGAGGGATCTGCTTCAGATCGATTCAAGAAAACGGCGGTGATTGGTGGCTTATAATCGACAGGACTCTTGTAGAGCGACACTATAATGAGAAGGGTTTTGCTGGTGATGATTCAACCGCCTGGCTGCAGCGGTGTACAGGCATTAATCTATAATAAACTCTTGCCGTTTTTAGCAGATGGGGATTGGGAGTTTCATTTTGCGGGCCCCGCTCCGTGGCTTGTTTCCCGCTTAACGGAAAACCTGGATTATCCATCTGAGCGGCTTCATTATGCAATCAATATTTCCCCCTCGCTCCGTTTCTCTGTTCAAAAGAATCGTTATGCAAGATATTCGCCAGCATATGTCTTCTTTGGCTTTCTTCAGCTGCTTTCGCGGATCACAGAGAAGTTGCTTCGGCATGACGGGGAGGCATACCTTCTGCGGGGATTGGAGAAAACAGTTCGCCGGGCGGAGAGCCAGTGGACCTTTGATTTGATTGCCGGCAAAAGCCCTGAATTCAAGGTACTCAACCTGATCAGTCGAATCACTCGGGATATGAACAAGCCATTTTTGGCCTTGGTTGATGATCCACATGGGGCGCGAGATGAATCGGGATTCTATCCATCTCAACCCGAGCTTCAGAGGGAAATTCTTGATCAGAGTTGCGGAGCACTCTTCATGTCTCCTCTAACAAGAGATCGGTATGTAGAGGCTGGTCTTGTAAGTCATGCAAAATCACATTACACCACGGATAGCTACCCCGAACTCCCAGGCCTCTACGAAGCCAATCGTAGTCCTTTGGCCCTCAGGCCAGCAACAGGAATCCTCCCGGCTTCCAGCCTCAAGATGATCTATCTCGGGATGTTGCCCGAGTGGCGTCCGATTGAGCCGTTCCTAGATGCTCTGCACACGCTTTCACAGAGACAAGAGGCATCCCAGCCCGCCTATCACCTCTCTATTTTTGGATTCGTCTATCCCAAGGCACAGCAACGAATTACAACCGATCCTCGACTGGCAGCGCTGATCCAGATTCATCCCATGGTCTCCTATTCCGAATCCCATTGGCTGGCGGAAGATGCGGATATCCAGCTCGTGGTGATTGGGCCCCGTCATATCGATAACTACCCATCCAAGTTTTTTGAATATCTCGCCCACCAAAAGCCTGTGCTGGTATTGGGGCCAATGGAAAATCCCCTGAGAGATATTGTAAACAACCTGGGGATCGGCCTCTATCTCGACAGCAGAGATACCCAGGGAATTCTTGATGCTTTGGCCCAGCTTCAAACAAACTACAGCGGCTTTAAACAGGCCTATCAAGAGCATGCCCAAGCGATCGAGACCTACAGTGCCCACTATGTGGCTAAACATTTCTGCAACATCTTGGATGCCTGTATGCTGGAAGCAAAAGGTTCTAAATCTTTGTAACCGGCTGGCTTGGATCTAGCCCTTCCACTTCTCCTTCGAATACCCGGCTGGCGGTGATGTCTTCCGCCTCGATTGTCATCAGATCGGTCTTGGTCAACCGGGTGTGCATTCGTTTGAACAGCCGGTTCGCCTGACGCATGCGGGCGCGGTCGATGGCGTTGCGAATTGAGCGGGCATTGGCGAAGAAGGGCAACTGCATCCGGCGCGTGATGTAGTCAGCGAAGGCGGCGGTTGCTTCTTCGCTGAACCGGTAGTTCTCGGAAGCCAGGATCAGCTTGGCAATCGCCAGCAGCTCTTCGGCGCTGTAGTCAGGGAAGTCAATGTGGTTGGCGACTCGTGAAGACAGGCCTGGATTGGATTGATAAAACACATCCATTCGCTCTTTGTAGCCAGCGAAGATCACCACCAGATCGTCGCGTTTGTTTTCCATCACCTGCAGCAGGATCTCAATCGCCTCCGCCCCGTAGTCACGCTCATTTTCCGGTCGGTAGAGGTAGTAGGCCTCGTCGATGAACAGCACCCCGCCCATGGCCTTCTTCAGCATCTCGCGGGTCTTGGGGGCCGTGTGGCCGATGTATTGACCCACGAGGTCGTCCCGGGTGGCGGTCACCACATGGCCTTTGCGTACGTAGCCAAGGCCATGCAGGATCTTCGACATCCGCTCGGCCACCGTGGTCTTACCGGTGCCTGGCCTTCCCGTGAACGACATGTGCAGGCTGGGGGGAGCAGTTTCCAGTCCCACCTGTTGGCGCGCCCGGTTGACCACCAGCAGCGCCGCAATTTCCCGGATCCTGGCCTTCACCGGCCGCAGGCCGATCAGGTCCCGCTCAAGCTCCTCAAGCACCGCCTCGATGCCCGCCCCTTCATAGGCCTGGCGCAGATCGATGCTCAGGCCGTCGTCCGCTTCGCTGCCGGTGCCATCGGAGATGTTGGAGCCTTCAGAGCAGGCCATCGATGGCTGCTGCAAGTTGGTGTTCCGCCTCGCTCACGGGATCGCCTTCGGTCTCAGCCCGAATCGTGAGATTCACATAAGTGCGACCGAAGCTGATGTCCGGAAACCGATTCTCTTGCTCCGAAAGCGCATTCAGACGCTCCAGAAACTCGCGGGTGGTTTCATAGTCCTCGAATTCGATGCGGCGCTCGAGGCGGTCGGGACGCGACCGTTGGGTCCAGGGCTGATCCATGGACTGACCCTAGGGCAGAGGCGAACCGGGTTCCTCGTCGAGGCAATCGGTACGGGCCTGGCTGAGCCGTTGGGCCCAGGCCCTGGCATGGGTCCGATTGGCTGCCACGGCCCCGGGCTCGCTGCTGTCGAGCGGGAACGGGAAGGTGCCGTTGATGGCTGCGTTGGTGACGCAGAACATCGATTTCTGGAAGCTTGAGCAGATTTTCACCCTCACATCCCCTTCGCCCCGGGTCACGTCCCGGTACCAGTCGTGCAGTGCCTCTGGCAGGTGGCGGTACATGTCCTGCATCAGCAGGCTCGGTGGAATCCCGGCGCCCATGGTGGGCAGGGGATCGGCAAACAGGGCTCCGTAGGTGAACTGGCCCTGGTCGGGGGAGATCTGCTGGGCCTGGGCATTGAACGAGACCGTCCCCAGGAACGGCATCCCCCGCAGGAACACCGCCTCGACGTAAGGCACCGCCACATCCACCAGGAAGGTGAGACCGGCCTCGGGAGGCAGCACCGGCATCGTCTCGCCGGCCACTTCCACGCTGTAGGTGATCGGATTGGCAGCTGCATCCACCAGACCCTGCCGGATGAAATCCACCACCGCCGGGATTGAGCGCACCGTGCCAGAGCGTTCGGCGTCGGCCAGCGCCAGAAACAGGTCACTCATCACCCGCCAGAACTGCCCGAGGGCATGGGTGGTGGCAGCCGAGCGGATCAGTTCCGGCAGGAATTCCGGAAACAGGGGATTGAGCAGGCCCAGCAGCGGATCCCGGCCGGTCTTGCGTCGGATGATCGCCTGGCAGTTCTCCAGGAAGGGTTCGCTGTCCAAGTAGGCATCCAGCCCACCGGTGGCATGCCAGAACATCGCCTTCTGGCAGTACTCCGCATATTCGAAATTGATGCGGTCATGGAGGAGATGGCGCCAGATCTTGGCCGGGGTCACCTCGCCATCGAGAAAGCGGAACAGGGGCAGGGGATTGAGGAACTGGCGCTCGGCCTGGAAGATCAGGTTGCGGCTGTAGGCGTCGAGCACCTCCCCGTAACTCTCGAGCACCCCCACCACCTCCAGCAGATGCAGCGGAGTATCCGCCAGCAGGGTCTGGCCGCGGAGCAGCTGCTGCTCGAGTTGCTCCACGGTTGGATGATTGCCTTGCCGAATGGCGGGGGTGATGTTCTGCATCAACCCACTCCTGCCGAGGCGATCGCCGCCACCAGCGCCGGCAGCTGGCTCATGGCGGTGGTGGCGCTCTCACTGAGACGGCCCAGGCCTGCGGGCACCAGGCCCAGGGCCACCACCAGAGAGGTGAGCACCATGGCCGGCACCTGGTCCCTCAGATTCACGGCCGGCAGCTGGATGTCGAGCCGGGCATCGGCGATCGGTTCGGTGGCGGGCGTGACCGCCAGGCGTCCGAAGAAGGCCCGGTTCACCAGCAGCAGGAAATACACCGCCGTCAGGCCGGAGCCCACCATGCAGAGCAGGGTGGCCAGGGGGTAGGCCGCCAGGCTGCCGCGAAACACCAGAAATTCGGAGATGAAACCTGCCATCCCCGGCAGTCCGGCGCTGGCCATCACGCCCACGATCATCAGCGAGCCGGTGAGGGGCAATCCCCGCTCCGGATTCAACAGCCCTCGCAGCACCTCCAGATCCCGGGTGCCGGTCTTGCGGTAGACCACGCCCACCAGCAGAAACAGCAGGGCGGAAATCAGGCCGTGGCTCACCATCTGGAACACGGCTCCGAGCAGGGCCACCGGGGTTGCTGCCGCCGCCGCCAGCAGCACGTAGCCCATGTGCCCCACGGAGCTGTAGGCCACCATCCGCTTCATGTCGCGTTGCACGATCGCTGCCAGGGAGCCGTAGAGCACCGAAAAGGCTGCCCACAGCGCCAGCCAGGGAGCCACTCTTGCCCAGGCTTCGGGAAAGAGGCCGAGGCAGAAGCGCAAAAGGCCATAGGTTCCCAGTTTCAGAAGCACCCCGGCCAGCAGCACCGAAACCGGGGTCGAGGCCTCGGTGTGGGCCTCGGGCAGCCAGGTGTGGAAGGGCACCAGCGGGACCTTGATGCCGAAACCGATCAGCAGCGCACCCATCAGCACCAACTGGGCTCCCATGCTCAGCTGGCCGCTCATCACCGGCGTCAGGCTGAAATCCACCTGGCCCTTGACCAGGGCCAGCCCCAGAAATGCCCCCAGGATGAGCACGCCCGAAACGGCGGTGAAGATCAGGAACTTGGTGGCTGCATAGGCCCTGTTCTTTCCTCCCCATACCGCAATCAGCAGCCATAGCGGAATCAGCTCCAGTTCATAGAAAAGGAAGAACAACAGCAGATTGTTGGCCAGGAAGGCTCCATTCACAGCGCCGCTGATCACCAGCAGCATGGCGAAGTAGAGCTTTGGTTTCTGGCTGATGCCGATCGAGGCAAAGGCGGAAACCAGTGAGAGGCCTGCGTTGACCAGAAGCAGCGGCATCGAGAGTCCGTCGACTCCGAGCCGGTATTCAAGGCCGAGGCTCTGCACCCAGGAGATCGATTCCTGCATCTGCATCTCCCCATCGCCTGGGTCGAAGCCGATCAGCACCCTCAGCGACCAGAGCAGCTGCAGGCCGAGCACCAGGATCGCCCCGCGTCGGATGGTTTCGGGAGCCGGTTGCCCAGGCCAGATCACCAGGGCCAGGGCTCCGAGAAAGGGAATCAGCAGCAGGGCAGTGAGCATGGCGCGGATCAGCCGTGGAACCAGGAAAGGGAGGTGAGCAGCAGCACGATCGCCACCAGGGTGGTGAGCACGTAGGTCTGCATCTGCCCGCTGACCCCCAGCTTCAGACCTTCGGCACTGGCCAGGGAGAAACGCCCGATTCGATTCACCAGTCCATTCACCACCACCTGATCGAAGCCATTGGTGAAGCGGGCCAGACCTGCCACGAACGCCACGATTGTGGCCCGATAGATCCGGTCGGTATAGAAGTCGAAGGCCAGTAGGTCCTGAACCATCCGCAGCGGTTTGATCACAGAGCGGGACCAGAATTTATCGAGACGCACCAAGGCACCGGCCAGCAGTCCGGCCATGCCACTGCCCACTACTGCGATTGCGGTAGTGGGGCCGAAGGTGGCGATGCCGGGCACCGTATCGATCCGCGCCATCACCCATGGCATCAGGGCCACCAGCACGGTGAGGCTGACCATCGGCAGGGCCATCAGCCAGTTGACCTCGGGAGCCCGCTTCGTCTTCGGATGGCGGGTGTCGAGGAACACCTGGCGGTAGACCCGGATCAGGTTGAAGGCGGTGAGACCGTTGGTGAGCAGCACCACGGCGGCAAACAGTGGATGCTGAGCCCAGAGCGATTCCACCATCAGACCGAAGCACCAGAAGCAACCAAGGGGCGCAACCCCGATCAGACCGGCGCCGGCCACCAGGTAGGCCATGGTGGTGGCGGGCATACGGGTGCCCAGGCCGCCCAGTTCCGTGAGGTCCTGGCAGTTGGTGGTGGCGATCACACTGCCCACACTCATGAACAGCAACGCCTTGGCCAGTCCGTGGGCGAACAGCAGCAGCAGCGCGATGGCGGGCTGCTGCAGGGCGATGGCGATGAACACCAGGCCCAGATAGGAGCTGGTGGAATAGGAGAAAGCACGCTTCAGATCCACCTGGGCGATCGCCACCAGGGCTCCGCCCAGAGCGCTGATCGTGCCCACCGCCAGCAGTACCCGGACGGCCAGGGGCGAAATGGTCAGCAGGGGCATCAGTCGCAGCAGCACCAGCGCCCCGCAGGTCACCACCACGGAGTTGCGCAGGATGGAGGCCGGATTCGGCCCTTCCATCGCCTCGTCCAACCAGAGGTGCATCGGAAACTGGGCGCATTTGCCCATGGGGCCTGCGATCAGTCCGAGGCCCAGAAGGGTGCCGGCCAGGGGAGGCAGCTGGCTGTTGCCTACCCAGGCGTACAGATCGGTGAATTCGAGCGAACCGGCCCAGGCCGAGAGCGCCACCATGCCCATCAGCAGCAGCACATCCCCGACCCTCTTGGTGAGGAAGGCATCCCTTGCAGCCGTCACCACCAGGGGCTGGGCATACCAGAACCCCACCAGCAGATAGGTGGAGAGGGTGAGCATTTCCAGCAGGAAATAGCTCACGAACAGATTGCTGCTGAGCACCACTCCGGCCATGGCACCCTCGAAGAAGCCCACAAGGGCATAAAAGCGGGCCAGGGACCAGTCCTTGTCGAGGTAGCCGAGGGCGAACACCTGCCCCAGCAGACTCATGAACGTGACGAACTCGAGGACCGCCAGGTTGGTGAGGGAGAGATCAAAGCCGATCCGAAGATTGAGGTCGGCGGCGCTGAACCAGTTCCAGTCGAGATGCTGGGGTCCGATTTGGATCACTTCCCGGATCACCCAGCTGCCGTGAAGCACCGCCAGCAGCGTGACCAGAAGGTTGAGATAGGCCGCCGGCCTCGGTCCGTTGCGCTTGATCCAGCCGGTGGCCCAGGGCAGGGACAGCACCATGCCGCTGAACCCGTAGATCGGGATCAGCCAGGCGAGCTGGATCGGCAGGGGGAGCGGCGGGGGCAAGACGTGGAGCAGGAGGGGGGATACGCCAGAACCGGACGATCGAGCGAATCGATCATCCGGCGCAGGACTTTAAACAGTTTCCGGGCTTCAGAACATGGCCCTTTCGGCAGCCAGCACCCTGGAGCTGTCGAGGCTGGCCAGCCAACTGGCCAATTCCTCTCCGTGGTGCTGTTCATCGCTCCAGAGACCTTGGAAGAAGGCCCCATTGTCCGCATCCCTGTGGAGGAGGCAGAAGCGAACAGCTTCGGCGTAGTGCTCAATCAGATCGGTTTCCAGAACTGAATTCAGCCGCAGCAGACCCACCAGATCAGGGGCGTGGGTCACCGGTCGGAGCTGGGAGGCCGCAGGCGCCACCCCCAGGGCAAGCATGCGCTGCACGATCCTTTCGGCGTGCTGCATCTCTTCCACCGTTTCCTGTCGGAAACGTTGGGCAGAATCCTGATCACCCCAGGATTCCACCAGCGAGGCCTGGAACATGTACTGCTGTACAGCGGTCAGTTCCAGGCTGAGGGCGCGACCGAGGTAGGCCAGGACGCGCGGAGCAACGGCGTCCATCCGGATCAGGCCCTGCGGGTGCCGGAGGCGGCGAGGGCGGGTTCCACCTCGCTGTGGGGACGGGCAATGATGTGGGCAGCCACGAGGCCATCGCCCACGCGCTCGCAGGCATCGGCGCCTGCCCGCACGGCAGCGTTCACAGCACCGGTTTCGCCGCGGACCATCACGGTCACGTAGCCACCACCCACGAATTCGCGGGCGACCAGAGTCACTTCAGCCGACTTGGTCATGGCGTCAGCCGCTTCAATCGCGGGGACCAGTCCACGGGTTTCAATCATGCCGAGGGCGATGCCCTGTACGGAAGGTGCCATGGAGGAGAGTGCGGAGGAGGAAGAACGGGCTGGAGGCGGCGTGACGGCCCCGCGGCCATCAGGCTTTTCACTGGAGCGGGCAGCAGGAACCGTTCGGGAACGGCCCCTGCTGGCTGGGGTACTGGCTCTGGAGCTGGAGGCCGAGGCACGACTGCTGGAGGACCTGCTGCTCACGGGAGTGCTGCTGGTGGACTTGGCGGGGGGGAGGGATTGGATCGTCTTCTTGGCGGCAGTCGGTTCGGGCGTGGCTGCGGCTGGGCTCACGGTGCTGGACGAACCGGCTTGGCTCGGGGGAGCGCTTGGAGCCGTGCTCGGAGGTGTATTCACCACGCTCAGCTGGGTTGCGGAATCTTGCTTCTCCACGGCCGGGGAGTTCATTGTGACGGATGCCTCACCGGAACCGCTGGTCGCTGTGCCGCTTTGGATGGCCGGGTAGATCCCGGACGCTTCGCTGCCTGCGGCGCTTGGGGTCAGGCTGGAGGATGCCGCTCCGACGGTTTTGTTCCTGGCGGAGGAGCGACGGGGTGTGCGGCTGGCCATGGATCGGAAGGGGCAGAAAAGGGGGGAGAGCTCGGAAAGGTGCTGATGGATTCAGTCTTCAACCATCGGGTTCCCAGAAATCGATAATCCCGCCGATGGTGAGGTCGGTGAATAGTTCGGGGTTGCCGCAGGCGAAACGGGCGGCGGACCCGCTGGCGGTAAACACCCAGTTGCCTGGAGAGGCTCCCACGGGGTCCACGGCAACATTGAGCTTGCCCTTGGGGGTACGAAGAACGCGCAGGTTGAGGTGTCCCAGGCCTTCCACCCTCTGGCTGCAGACGAGGGAGCCGGTGACCTGCATGATCTCCATTACTTGGGACCCCCGCTGGATCCGGCTGCCAGAGCCTTGGCAGCCTCTGGATCCCAGTGGTCGATGATCCCCACGATCGTGAGATCGCTCGGGTAAGACTTGCTGCCTGCGGCTTCCCTCGCTGCCGAGCTGCCCACACAGATCACCCAGTCCCCGGGTACACATCCAACGGCATCAACCGCCACCTTCTGGGTGCTGCCATCAAGCACCACCTGGAGATGTTTGTGTTCGAAATCTGGGATGCGATTGGTGGAAACCAGGGGTTTCAGCACTTTGCAGATCAACATGTCAATGCCCTCCTGCAGTCGCGAAGGTGATGGTGGACCCTACCGCCTCAGCTGGGGCGTGGCGGTCCTTGTCCCGCACGGTCAGCAGGGCATGGAGCAGGCCCTGCTGGAAGAGATCGGCGTAGCGGCTTTCCATCGCCTCCTGAACACGCCTGGCGTGGCGGACTGCCCGCTCCCTTGCTCCCGGCACCTTGCCGTCGTAGTCGAAACGAACCACCACCGGTATGGGTAGACCCCGGGACACATTCAGGCCCTTGAAGATCTTCACTCCCACATCAAGGTCGGGAGCTCCTTCCTCGACGGTATCCATGTAGGCGAAGTAGGTGAGATTGCGAAGGTGAATCTCCTTGAAACCGATGCCCACTCCGATGAAGCGTTCTGCGTGGCCCGCATCCGCATAGGTTCCGCCGTGGTACTGCCGCACGTAGTCGATCTGGGAGATGTTGTTCTCCAGGAAGCGGCTGATCAGCTTCACCATGCCTGGATCGGGGGTGCTCGTGGCGGCCTCGCGAACCATGGCTTCGATCCGGGCCCGACCCTGCTCCGGAGCCAAGGCCCGTGTGGCTTCGTACACCTCGGAGGCACTGAGCCAACGATCCAGATTGGTGCTGCCATCCATTCCCGGTACATGCACCCGGATGGCGTCGGTATCGGTGTCGATGCCCATCAGCAGCAGGTCCACCGAGGCCCCACAGCAGAAGCTGTTCTCCACCGCCTGCTGGAAATCCCGCAGGCGTTGAAAACCGCAGCCGGCCGCGGCGGCATCGTCGCTTCCATGGGCAGCGCAGCCCTCATGGCTGGGGTCAAGCGAACTGAAGTGGTACAGAACCACCTTCAGGTAACGGGTGTCGTTATGGGCGGGATTGGGGCTCGCCTCCCGATAGCGGCGATGTTCGGTCTTGACCCAGCGGTTCACCGTGTTTTCCACGTCAAACAGGGCGCCGGCGTGGGGGCGACGCCGCACCGAGCTGAACGGCAACCGCAGGGCATAGGCCACGGCATGGGCCAGGCGGCCATCGGCACAGGGGGTCACATCGAGCAGATGGAAACCGCACTCCAGCAGGAAGGCCTGGAAGGCGTCCGCCTGGGGTGTGCCGGCTTTGCCTGAGAGGGGGTCCTGATCGAAGAACGTGGCGCTGGTCTGCTCGTAGGCTTCAAATACGCACCAGGCGAACAGGGTTCGCATGTCCAGCTGGGTGACCCAGGCGGTTTCCAGCAGGGGAAGGGGCAGCTCATAGCCCAGTTCCTGCCGGGCAAGGGCCTGGGCCTGGGCCACGAAATCCTGTTCGTGCTGCAGGGCGGAAATCTGCTTGAGCACCGGCACGATCCGGTCGAACGCCCGCTTCACCTGGCTGTCGTAGTGCTCCAGTGCCGCATTGGTGCGGGCGTCGCTGAGCGGGTGGAGGCTGGGGGATGCAGTGCCAGTGATGCCGGCATTGACGCCAGACAGGATGGCGGGTATTCCCTGGCGTACCTGTTCGATGGGAACGGGTTGGGGGCGCAGTCGACCGGTGGGGCGACGCCCCACCGGCGATGGCACCGCAGTCGGCCTCTGTCTGCCTCTGGCTTGGGATGGATCCGGCCGGGTCTCAGCGGGTTGCTGGAGTTCGGCGGCAGAGGTGGGCTCCACTGCGCTGGTTCCAGGTCGACGGCGCGGGGCGGTCGGGGCCAGAGGTCGGATGGGTGTGGCCGGACGTCTTGGCATCAGGGGGTCAGCCGCGGGCTCCGCCGGACACGGTGATCAGGGAACCACGATCGGTGCTTCCGCTGGAACCGGTGATCTTGCTCACGGGTTCGGGCAGTTCCTCATTGCGCTTGGGCTGGAACCTCGGCATGGCGGTATTGCCGGCTCCACTGCCACTGCCGCTGCGGCTGGGGTTGCGACGGCGGGCCGAAACCCCTTCGGTACCGGTCACGCGATCTCCGCGATCCCAGTCGTCGCCTGTGATCCGCTGCCCCGATCCCTCGCCGGTGACGCGGGAAAGGGCCTTGCTATCCACGCCTGCTTCTGCAGGGGCTAGGGCAGCGGCGTTGGCTAGGGCAGGTGCCAGGGATGCCATGGCACGGGCGGGGTTGATGGCGGCCTTGGCGGGACGGCGGTCGAAGCGGAACTGTTCTGTACCGGTCACCTTGTCGCTGGCCATGTCGAAGGGGCCGGTGATCTTGCCGCCGAATTCATAGGTGCTGCCGGTCACGCAGCCGGAGCGCTCCCGTTCCACCTGAGCCGTGCGGGCAGGCGACTGGACGCTGAACTGCTGCCAGGGCGCCTGGTCGAGCGGCTGGGGGAAATCGGCTTCCGCGATCGGGGAGACACCACAGGCTTCCGCCATCTGGTCCCTCCCCACGTAGGGAGTACCGCTGATGTCTTCGCAGGCTCCGCGGCCAGCCCCGGTCATCACACCGCCGATGCCTGGACGGATGCCGGTCATGACTGAACCCATTCGCACCGGAGTCCGCTCCCGAACGGACTTGACATCCTTGGTGGAGCACCAGTTGCCGGAATCTTCGATGCCTGCGTAGGGAGTGCCGGTCACCACGTTGCAGGTGCCGGGTTCATCGCCGGTGACCCGCTCAGAGCGACCGGTGCGGGTGCCGCTGACCACCTGATTGCGGTTGGTCACACTGAAGCCCACCTTGGCGGCTTCCGGTTCGGCACGCACACCGCAGAAGCGGTCGTACTGCTGGGGACCGACGTATTCATCGCCGGTGATCAACCGGCAGCTGCCGGGCTCATCGCCGGTCACCTGATCACTGCGCCCCACATGGGTGCCGGTGATGCCGGTACCGCGCAGGGTCTGCAGGCTGCTCACCTTGACAGGGGCACGGCCAGCAACCTTGCTCTGGTCACCCACGTACTGATCTCCGGTCAGCTGGCGACCGGAGCCCGATTCATTGCCGGTGACCTTTTCAGAGCGACCCACCATCACCCCGGAAACCGGACGGCCGGCGGCGGTGAGGGTATGACCCACCTTGCTGGGGCCGGGTTGGTTGATGCCGCAGTAGGAGGCGTCCTGGTTGGCCGAGACGTATTCGGTGCCGGTGACCAGGGAGCAGGTGCCGGGCTCATCGCCGGTGACCTTTTCGGAGCGGCCTACCTCGTTGCCGGTGACCCGGTTGCCATGGCTGGTGGCACTGACCCGCACCTTGGCCGGCTGCAGGGCGGAGGCTTCCGTCTGGCAGAAGGTGTTGAAGATTTCAGCACCCAGGTACTCCGTACCCGTGATTGCGCGGCAGGTGCTCACCTCGTTGCCGGTGGTCTTGGTGGATCGGTTGGCCTGGGTGCCGGTCACCACCTGGCCACGGAGGGTCTCGCTCACTCCCACTTTCCAGTGGGCATCGGCAACCACGGCGGCGTTGGCCGCCTCACGGGCACCGTTGCGATTGGGGCCACACGGACGGCAGGTGCCAGGCAGGCTGCCGGTGCTGCCTGATCCGCCCACCTTGCTCTTGAGTTCGCGGACCTTCTGGGCCAGTTCGCGGCTGCTGAGGTCGGGATTTCCCTGGCGCGCCATTGTTGCAGCGGCACTGCGGCTGGAGGTGCTGGCGGACTTGCCCCGCTTGGATAGCGCTTCGCGCCGGGCGAGCACAAGGGCCCTGCTGGGGTTGTACTGGGCGGCACGCTTGGCGGTGACACGGCGCTCAGTCGCTCCCTCAGCCCGACTGGAGCTGCGGGCGGAGAGATTGGGCCCGGAAAGACTCAGACGGGTACGGCTGGTGGGGGTGGAAGCGGCCACGGCGCTGGTTTCGCCGTGCTCATGGCAATTGCACTTGTGCTCCTTGGCGGGAGCTTCGGCGGCTCCGGTTCCGGCTCCGGTGGCGCGACGCACCTCGTTTCGGGTGCGATCCCGTGAGCTGTCGGCACGTTTGCCGCGGCGGGAGAGGGCTTCACGGCGGGAGAGCACCAGTTCGCGGCTGGCGTTGCCCACTGGCTTGGCGGCACTGCGATGGCTCTGGCCGGTGGGTGCCGAAAGGGTTGGCGCGTTGCGGCTGGCCCGGCTCGGACGGCTCTGCGGTTCGGCCACTGCGGGGGCCGGATTCACGGCCTCCGGTGCAGCGTCAGGAACCGTGGTGCGGCTGGGGCGAGCATCGCTGGCTGAGCGCACCCGACCGGGGGCCGAGGCGTAGCGGCCAGCAGATTTCTTGCCACCATTGGTCAGCGCCTTGCGGCGCTCCAGGGCTGCTTCACGACTCGAATTGCTGGCCATATCCGCCCGGAGATTGGGTTGACAACGTCAGAAGATTTAGGCAGGGCTGCAAGCAGCTCTGCACGGACAACACAATCGGTTCTCAGCGAACCGAAGGTTGATGGAAGGTCCCGATCTTTGATCGGGACCTATGGATTCAAGGCTGCTGAATCAGCGGCCTTCGAACACAACGAAGCAAGCACCCTGGCTCTGGGTGTAGGCGTCGTAGCCAACCAGACGCACGTGGTGGTCGGGGTAGGCACGGTGGCAAGCTTCGAGCTCGCTCACGATCACGCCCAGATCCTTTTCACCGAAGAAAGGAAGCTTCCAGTAGGACCAGTAGGTCGCCATGGAGCGGCTGGGGTGAACGTGCTCAACCAGGGGACTCCATCCCTGGGCAATGATGTAGGCGATCTGGTCATAGATCTCGTCCTGGGTCATCGGCGGGAGGAAGCCGAAAGTCTCCAGGGTGGCGACTGTTTGGTAGTCACCCACGGTGCTCTTGAAGGGCATGGGGATCCTTGGGGGAAATGGTGTAAAGACGAAATTCGTCTTTGGATATCGCTACCGGATTTGGATCACAGGGGGACGGAGAGTTTCCGTCCCGATCTGTTTTCCGCCGGGATCACTGAACGTCGAGCTTGTCGACGGTGTCGAACTCGAACTTGATTTCCTTCCAGGTCTCAAGGGCGATCGCCAGCTCAGGGCTGTGCTTAGCGGCCTCGAGCAGGATGTCGCGACCTTCGCGCTCGATCTCACGACCGGCGTTACGAGCCTTGACGCAGGCTTCCAGTGCCACACGGTTGGCAGCAGCACCAGCGGCCGAACCCCAGGGGTGACCGTGGGTACCACCACCGAACTGAAGCACCGAGTCGTCGCCGAAGATGCTCACGAGGGCAGGCATGTGCCACACGTGGATACCGCCGGAGGCCACGGCGAATACGCCGCCCATCGAGCCCCAATCCTGATCGAAGAAGTTACCGCGGCTGCGATCTTCGGGAACGAAGGATTCACGCAGCTGGTCGATGTAACCGAGGGTGGACTGACGGTCGCCCTCGAGTTTGCCGACCACGGTGCCGGTGTGGAGCTGGTCACCACCGGAGAGACGCAGGCACTTGGCCAGCACCCGGAAGTGGATGCCGTGCTTGGGATGGCGGTCGATCACCGCGTGCATGGCGCGGTGGATGTGGAGCAGCATCCCGTTCTTGCGGCACCACTTCGCCAGACCGGTGTTGGCGGTGAAGCCACCGGTGATGTAGTCGTGCATGATGATGGGCTGGCCCAGTTCCTTGGCGAACTCGGCACGCT
>Ga0164292_10001398_pt1 | contig 19394 bp, 19 predicted proteins | sample GEODES117metaG_FD_111486 | JGI IMG/M metagenome (GOLD analysis project Ga0164292, IMG submission 111486) | Eutrophic lake water microbial communities from Lake Mendota, Wisconsin, USA - GEODES117 metaG | ecosystem: Environmental > Aquatic > Freshwater > Lake | place: USA: Lake Mendota...
ATTGTAAGGCCATCCTATGTTCTTGGAGGAAGGGCGATGGAAATTGTTTATAGTGAAACTGAACTTCAAGACTACATGACTCGAGCTGTACAAGTGAATCCTTCTCATCCAGTTCTGATTGATCGCTATATGATTGGACGAGAAATGGAAGTAGATGCGATCTCCGATGGAGAGACAGTATTTATTCCTGGAATTATGGAACACATAGAAAAAGCAGGTGTGCATTCGGGAGACTCTATTGCTGTTTATCCTCCTCAAAGTGTTTCTAAAAAAATTCTAGATGAGTTATCTAAAACGACTATTTCGATTACAAAAGCTCTCAAGATTAAGGGCCTCATTAATCTTCAATTCGTTATTTATGAAGATGAAGTTTTTGTTCTTGAAGTGAATCCAAGATCCTCTCGAACTGTACCATTTTTATCTAAGGTGACGGGGATTCCAATGGCAAAGATTGCCACCAAAGCGATCCTTGGACAATCACTTAAGTCTCAAGGTTTTGATGATGGCACACTCCCACCAAAAGATTCTGTCGCAGTCAAAGCGCCTGTTTTTTCTTTTGCTAAACTTTCTGATGTCGAAATTGCACTCGGCCCTGAAATGAAATCAACTGGTGAGGTCATGGGAAAGGATAAGGTTTTTGAAAAAGCTCTTCATAAAGCATTCGTCGCAGCGGGTGTTATCATTCCAGATTCTGGAACAATTCTCGCTACGATTAATGATAAAGATAAAGAAGAAGCCTTAAAGTTATTTAGGCGCTTTTATCAAGTCGGATTTGATTTCCTCGCAACCGAAGGAACAGCTAAGCTTCTTAGATCTGCTCACATCCCTGTTCGCACGATTGCAAGGATTGGTCAGGGAGAAGATGATATCATTAAAGAAATTAAGTCAGGCCGAGTCGCCTTAGTGATTAATACCATCTCTAAAGGAAAAAATGTTGAATCAGATGGATTCAAGATGAGACGGATTGCGGTTGAAAGGGGTCTACTCTGTCTTACTTCATTAGATACAACGGAAGCTCTTCTTAAGACGATTGAAAGAAGTACCTACTCCATGGATCCTTTATAATGATACCTCCTGAAAAAATCATTGTCGCACTAGATACGCCGGATGCTCGCATGGCAAACTCCCTTCTTGATCAGTTAAAAGATCAGAGAGTTTGGATTAAAATTGGTATGGAACTTTTCTATGGGGCGGGACCAGAGATCGTCCGAAAAGCGCATCATGAGGGATTTAAAGTTTTTCTGGATTTAAAACTACATGACATACCCACGACTGTTGGACAATCACTTAAAGCACTCTCAAGGCTTCCTTTTGATATGATTAATATCCATGCAGCTGGCGGAAAAGACATGATGAAAAGGGCCAGTGAGGCGATTAAGTCTTCTTATCATCCTCCATTATTAATCGCAGTCACTCAACTCACAAGCACAACGACTGAGCAGATGAATCTTGAGCAAAAGATACCAGGAGAATTAACTCTCAGTGTTCTCCATTACGCTAAACTTGCTAAAGAAAGTGGTTGTGATGGAGTCGTTTCATCGCCTCTTGAGGTTAAGTTAATTAAATCTATTTGTGGAAGTGATTTTTTGACCATTACACCAGGTATAAGGCCAAAAAATTCTAACCATCAAGACCAAAAAAGAGTCACGACACCTCTTGAAGCCTTTGAACTCGGGACTGATTATATGGTGATTGGTCGACCAATTACGGAAGCCAAAAATCCAAAGGTTGCCCTTCTGGAAATTTTGAGAGGAGATTAAATGACTACCGCTGAAGAAATTGCCAACATTCTCTTAAAAGAAAAAGCTGTGTTCTTAAGGCCAGAGGATCCCTTCACTTGGACATCAGGAATTAAATCCCCAGTATACTGTGATAATCGCCTTCTTATCTCAAGCGTCGTTTCTAGAGAAACGATTATTAAGGCGTTTGTTGATTCTATAAAACCTTTAAAAGTCGACGTCATCGCAGGGACAGCAACTGCTGGAATACCTTGGGCGGCATGGATCGCTCATGCTCTTCAGCTGCCACTGGTCTATATTCGTTCGTCTAGTAAGGATCATGGAAGGCAAAACTCTATTGAAGGCTCTGTTAAAATAGGTCAAAAAGCGGTCTTAATTGAAGATCTCATTTCGACTGGTAAAAGCTCAATTGCAGCGGCCAGGAAACTACAAGAGGCGGAAGTCGAAGTCTTAAAAGTTTTAAGTATATTTTCCTACCATTTTCCGGCGACTGAAAGGATCTTTCAAGAAAATAAACTTGAGTTCAATTCATTAACTCATTTTGAAATCCTTGCTAAAGTCGCATATGATAATAAAACGCTAAATACTGAGTCATTAAAACAAGTCCTCGAATGGAAAGAGAGTATCAAATTTCTATGAAAGAATTAGAGTATAAAAATAAGCAATTGCATTTCAATCAAACTGATATCCTCGAAGTGTCAAAGAAACATAAAACTCCTTTTTTCCTTTACTCCGAAGATATTCTTTCAAGAAACTATACTGATTTTTTTTATGGGGCAGTAAATAGTGGACTCATTAATCCCCTCGTCTGTTTTGCCTTAAAATCAAATCCTAATAAAGAGCTTCTTAAAATCCTTGCCTCTCTTGGCTCTGGCGCAGATATTGTTTCTGGAGGAGAACTCAAAAGAGCACTTGAAGCTGGTATTTCACCCGAAAAAATTGTTTTCTCTGGTGTTGGCAAAACAGAGGAAGAGATTATTTATGCTCTCAAAGCTTCTAAAACGGGAATCTTTTCATTTAATGTGGAATCGATTGAAGAGTTAGACTTAATCAATCTTTGTGCGAAGAGATTGAAGAAGAAAGCGAGAATTTGTTTTCGCCTCAATCCTGTCGTTCAACCAAAAACTCATAAATATATTTCAACCGGAAATAAAACTCACAAGTTTGGGCTTCTTGAAGCCGATATCCTTGAATCACTTCATCATAAGAAATACTGGACTCATAGTAAGCTCGTCGGTCTCTCAGTCCATATTGGGAGTCAACTTCTCGATCTCAAAGCGACTAAAAAAGCTATTGTAAAGCTATGTGAAGTAGCACTCAAAACAAAAGCGCCTTTAGAATTTTTAGACGTCGGTGGAGGCCTTGGGGTTGATTATCATCCGGATGAATCTCAAAAACTTCCGAGTATTTCTGATTATATGAATTTAGTAAGTGAAACGTTGAACAAAAGTTTTTATTCAAAATCAGAACTAAGACCTAGAGTTGTTTTTGAACCTGGTCGTAGAATTATCGCGAAGGCCGGTATTTTTGTGATGAAGGTTCTTAGAAATAAAGTTTCTGAGAATAACCACTTCGTCATTGTAGATGGGGGAATGAATGATTTCATGAGGCCTTCACTCTATGGGGCATTCCACGATCTGGTTCCCGTGAAAGAAGGAAAAGCTCAAAACCCTTGCCACATTGTAGGCCCTATTTGCGAAACTTCTGATTGCTTTGGTTCAAATCGACTGATGCCAAATTTAAATACTGGAGACTATTTGGTCCTGTGTGATACCGGCGCCTATGGATATAGTATGGGTTCAAATTATAATCTAAGAGGTAGACCTTTAGAGCTCATCATCCCAAAAAATAAAAAAGTTAAAGTCATTAATAAAGCACAGAATTACTTGGATTTGACTTAGAATCAAAGGCCCCCGAAGGGGGCCATCGATTAAATTAGCGAACTTTATAGATAAGTGTACGAGAAGAAGAAAGCTCATTAAACTGAGAACTATTCATTAGATTTCCATTAAATTTAGCAAATGCTTTCGCAGTTAAACTAAATTTCCCATCAGTTAATTCAACGCCAAGTTTATTAACATTAATCCCTGCTTCAGAACCAGATGAAGTTGCCTTAACTTCAATTTCTGAATCTAGAAGATCACGATCAAGAAGAACGGGGTCTGACCCTAAAAGTTTCTTTTTCGTAATCTTAAGAGCAAAGCCAATATTTGCATTATTTTCAACTGGGCCAAGATCAAAAGTCAAAAGTCCATTTTCAATAGCGATGTTTGCTAAATTGAGCGCTTTTAAAACTGGTGCTGACTCAAGAAGCTCTGTTGAAAGGATAGCATCCATCATTTTAACTGAACCGTTCATAGATGAACGAATATCCTGTTTTCTTTTAACGATAAAAAACTTCTTCGAACCATTCACATCAAAGCTTAATTGATCACCAGAAAGTGTAACCTTGAATGTTTCACCCGGAGTTGCCTCAGGAGAAAGTTTATTAATGTCTAAATTAACTCTTGCCTCGACATCATAGTCTTTCACTTCATAAGGAACTGAAACGGTTTGAATACAAGGATAAGATACGGTTACATAAACTGGCTCAGACCAGCATGAACGCATAGGTCCTGGATGGCGTGGATGTCTTCCTGGATAAGGATACCCTCCACCATAACCACCGCCTCCTGTGCAAACAGTTCTATAACCCCTAAATTCATTTCTATAACAGATGGATTGTCTTTGCTCCATTCGGTACTCAGTGTGAGTTTTCTCAGCAGAAAGCAATAAAGTCGTTGAACTTACAGATCCGTCATAAACGAAAGTCTTAATATCAACTGTACTAGCAACTGCACCAAACGACAGAGCAACAGAGAAAATGCCTAAAAGCTTTTTCATGAGATCTCCCTTAAAAATTTATAAAGCTCGATGCAAGTAACATTTTTTGAAGGGATTGGTCTTTGGGATTGAAAATTTTACAAAAAAAAGGGGCCCGAAGGCCCCCGATTTACAATAACTTAGCGAGTTTTATAAACAAGAGTCTTTGAAGCTTCAACTCTCTCAAATTGATTAACATTGAGAATTGTTCCTTGATGCTTAAAGAAGGTTTTGGCGGTTAAGGTGAAACGGCCACTGCCAAGCTCAACACCTAGCTTTTGAATGTTTACACCAGCTGTCGATGCTTCTCCTTGAGAAGTAATCTCTATCTCAGAACTAGAAAGTTCTCTATCAAAAAGAACCGTATCTGAGCCCAAAAGAGGTGCCTTTTTTACATTTAAATGAAAGCCGATAAGGTCTCTTACTTCAATCGCACCAGTTTTAAAACTTAGTAATGTATTTCTTAAAGAAACATCAGATACATCTAAAGCTTTTACAACAGGAGCTGCTTCAACGAGATCAACGGAATACTGAGCATCGATGAGTTTGACAGAGCCATTTATTGTCGTGTTCACCTTATTGTTTTTCTGAATCAAGAAAAACTTTTTAGATCCAACAGCTGTTAGTGAGAGAGAATCTTCGTCTAATTTTACTTTAAATGTCTCACCAGGAGTCATCCCAGGTAATCCATTCACTTGAAGATTTACATTTGCAATCACATCAAAATCCTTAACTTCATAGGGAATTTGAATTGTTTGGATACAACTGTAAGCAACTGTTACGTAACGAGGAACAGTTCTGCAGTTAGTTTGTCCCTGTGGGTTTGTGTGACAAATGGTTTCGTAATGAACAACCTGTCTATAACAAATTGTCTGGCGCTGTTCATAACGATATTCCGTATGAGTCTCTTCTGCTTGAAGTGACATTTGAACAGAATCTTGTGAACCGTCGTAGAAAAATGTTTTTGTTTCAGTACTTGCAAATGAACTCAGTGCAAGTAAACATAAAGATACAAGCGTTAAAATTTTCATGAGTGACTCCCATTCAATAATCTTTAGAAGACTAATTTATCAACTCCTTTGATAGGGAGGAAGTCATTGTCAGGCGATGTCGGAATAATTCAGTCTTTTGGAGTCAATTTGACTCTAATTTTGCACCGACCAAGAGGTCGATCCGTCTGGATTATCTTTTAAGATGATGTTTTTGGTTGCCATTTCTTTACGTATCTCGTCGGCCCGCGCCCAATTTTTGCTGGCCTTAGCGGTCTTTCTCTCCTCAATAAGGGCCTCTATCCAGGCGGCATCAACTCCTGTTGAAGTTGTGTCTTGATCATATCGCTTGAGTTCATTTAAAACCTGCTGAGGATTTTGACTAATTAAACCTAAGGCGTCTTGGACAAATTTAAGTGTCTGTTGAATTTGATCAACTGATAATTGTGATAGTTCATCTTTATGCGCCTTTGACGCCTTAAGAAATGTAAAGAAATGTCCCATCGCTCCCGCTGAATTGAAATCATTTGAAAGTTCTTCTTTCATTTTCTCGATACAATCACTGATCTCAGATGCAGTATAATTTCCCTTCGAGGAATAGTCCTTTGCTTCCATTGAAAATTCATGAATCTTTTTTACTTCATCAAGGGCACGGTTAAGAACCTCATCAGTCCACTCCAAACGAGCACGATAGTGGACAGAAAGAAGTATGTGACGAAGAACTTGACCACCATATTTTTGAACGAAATCTCGAATTTTGATCACATTACCCAATGATTTACTCATTTTTTCCGAGCCAAAATTTAAAAATTCATTGTGGGCCCAATTATTACAAAACGGGCAATTATTAGCGGCTTCAGATTGAGCAATTTCATTCTCATGATGTGGAAACATAAGATCAACCCCACCATGATGGAGGTCTAAAGTATTACCTAGAAATTTTTTCGCCATGGCAGAACACTCTATGTGCCAACCTGGGCGCCCCTTGCCCCAGGGGGAATCCCACGCAGGCTCCCCTAGTTTCGCTGGTTTCCATAATACGAAATCTGATGGGTGTTTTTTACGATTATCAACTTCAACTCGGATTCCGTGCTGAAGAGACTCTAAATCTTTCTTAGAAAGTTTGCCGTATGTTGGGAAGGCTGGAACATTAAAGAACACCTCACCATCAACAACATAGCCCTTACCATTTTTAATGATGTCCTCGATCATTTTTATAATCTCGGGCATGGTCTCAGAAACTTTTGGAGTATGAGTTGCAGGCATCATCCCCAAAGAATTCATATCCGTTTCACACTCTTTAACAAAAAGAGCAGCATGCTCAATAGGGTCTCGGTGGAGCTCTTTGGCACGATCGATAATTTTATCATCAACATCAGTATAATTTCTCACGAAAGTCACATCATAGCCAAAAGACTTCAGCACTCGATGAAACAGATCTCCCACAACAAGGGCCCTCGCATTTCCAATGTGAAGAAAATCATATGTTGTTGGACCACATGAATAAAACTTCACCTTCCCGTTTTCAATCGGTTTAAAAACTTCTTTTTTACGAGTGAGATTATTGTGAATTTTTAATTCCATGGGGATAAATCCTACTTCTTAAGATGAGTGATTCGTTTTTTCAAAACACTCACTGGAGTGAGTGGAATAAGGAATTTTAAGTCTGGCCCATGATCATGTCCGGTAAGTGCGGCACGGACACCTTGAAAAAGAGGTTTCCCCTTCACTCCCATTTCTTTTTTCACGTAATCCATCCAACCATTTAATACAGCCTCATTAATAAATTCTTCATTCACCTTGCTTACCTCATCAGAAATAAAGCTCATGATTTTTGGAGTCGTTTCCCAAGAAGTGATTTCTTTGAAGGCTTCAGTCTTTTCAGGGTCATCATTTAAGATTAATTCGTTTACGAGTTTGGGAAAATCAGTAATAAAGTGAGCGTATTTTTTTAATAGTTCGACACAAGAATTTTTCCAGTCTGCTGATTGCTTATTAAAAAAATCAGTCTCGGGTTCTTTTTCAATCAATGAAATCAAAGTCGCGTTATCCATCTTTTTAATATGTTCCGAATTCACCCATTTTAATTTTTCTAAGTCATACATTGCCGCAGAAGCTGAGAAACGATCTAAGCTAAACACTTCAACGATGTCTTTTTTATCAAAAATATCTCGCTCTGTTGGGTGTGACCAACCAAGAAGGCAAAGATAATTACACATGGCCTCTGGAAGATAGTGCTCATTCCGATAGAGATTTACTGAAGTCGCTCCATGACGCTTTGAAAGCTTTTGGCGGTCATGGCCTATAAGAAGAGAAACGTGAGCGAACTCTGGAGTTTTTGCTCCCAATGCCTCATAAATCATGAGCTGACGAACAGTATTATTTAGATGATCTTCTCCCCTAATGACATGAGTGATATCCATCAAGTGATCATCAATGACGCAACAAAAGTTATAAACCGGAAGTCCGTTGGATCTCACGATCACAAAGTCACCCACCATTCCCTCTGGGTAAACGACACGTCCCTTCACTTTATCTTCCAGAGTGTAAGCTTTTTTAGGTGCACGGAACCGAATCGCAGGTGTTTCGCCTTTAGAAATTCTCTCTAAGGCTTCTTGATGAAAATGAGGATCTTTCCATTTTCCTTCATAGATAGGGTCCCGACCTTCCGCCGCTGCCTTTTCCTTCATGGCCTCAAGTTCTTCCTCCGTGCAAAAGTCGTAATAAGCAAGTCCTTTTTCAATGAGATTTAAGGCATATTTTTTATAGATATCCGCTCTTTCAGATTGGCGGTAAGGAGCGTATTTCGGATTTGGTTTATCAGGGCCTTCATCATGAATAATACCAAGCCACTTTAAATCATCTATTTGAAGTTTTTCATATTCAGCATTTGATCTTTCAAGGTCGGTATCTTCGATACGAAGAACGAAAGTTCCACCAGTTGCTTTGGCGTAAAGATAATTATAAAGGGCAGTCCGGGCACCACCGATGTGGAGGTATCCAGTTGGGGAAGGTGCAAATCTCACACGTACTGTCATAAAGGGAACTCCTCATTAAATATGAGGAAGAGAATACACTTTTGAGGGCTTTTTGAGAACTTAACTTAGGTGTAAAGTGAGTCAATTTTGTCCGAGACCGCAACTTCCGGAGAACCGGAGGAGAGAGCAATCTCTTTTACGATCAAATCTTTACATTGATCGAGCATCTTTCTTTCACCGAATGATAGTTTTTTAGTCATTTTAAGTAAAAGTAACTGGCGAAGGACATCTGCAATTTCTAGTAGAGAACCTGTTTTTACTTTGAGAGTATATTCACGATGACGTCTGTTCCAGGTCGACATATCAACCTTAACACTTTGATCTTTGAGTAATTCAAAAACTCCATTGATTTCAGTTGAAGGAATCAAAGACCTTATCCCCTCTTTGGAATCCACGGGAATCATGACCTTCATACCATTGGAGACAACTTTAATGATGTAGAAGCTTTTCATCTCCCCATTGAGTTCTTTCGTATCAACACTGCATATCTGACCTACACCGTGGCCTGGACAAACAACGTGGTCGCCGAGATTAAACATGGGATGCTCCTTACAATTTTCTTATTCCCCCAAGTTATAACGCGGAAGACCTCCCGTTTGTAGATTTTTGAAATTTTTACATTATGGTGATTAGATGGAAGACAGATTAAAGTGTTAAGGGCCCTCGCGAGTAGGGCCCTAAGTACTTGTTTTAAAAGAAAACAGAGAATTGTAGGAATCGAAACTGAAGACTTTGTGAATACTCTAAAGCCCCCCCGGTTGTTGCATTTCGGTTTTGAAGGGCAATCTCAGGAGAATATGTGAGGTGCTTTACTCCCATTCGATCTAGAGAATATCTCCTGCCAAGGGCAATTGTGCTGATCATGTTTTCGGTTGAAGAGTTTCCACCCGATGCGGCCCCATAACTATGGTCCCACCCCATCCCAAGGTAAAGCGAGGCATACATCGTATTCTGAAGATCAGTTGAGTTATTGTAGATAGCGCCAACTTGAAGACCCCAATTCTCAATGTCTCCAGAAGAGTTCGTATCTTTTAAGTAATCAAAACGCCAACCGAGCTGCATTCTTCGATAAGAAGACAGTTGGTAGGCATAATTAAGATTTAGATTGAGTTCAATGTCATTATCTACTGAGGATCCTCGAGTTTTTGATTGATCTAAAGAGAAATAACCTCCCAAAACAGAATCGGCATTAAATTCAAACATGGATAGAGAACCATCTTCTGAAGCAGGATTTCGAGTCTCTTCCATTTTTTGTTTTAATCTAGAATGAGAGTGAGAATAATGTGAATCTGCTACGGAAGATAAACTCATTGCTGCCAAGATCATCGCCATAAACTTCTTCATAAGAACCCCTTTCTTTAATTCGTTATTTTGCAAAACACTGAAAGAGATACTAAGTAGAGTTTTTACAGAAGTCGCTATTTGTGCATTTAGAGAGGGGAAATTTTAGATTAAGTTGCGGTACCTATAGCAGTGAATCTTGAGCAAAAAAAAGCCCCGCTTTGAGCGAGGCTTAGTTAGAAATAGTTTCTAAAGAAAAATTAAAAACGATTTACGACTTCGTGTTTTTCGAAGAAGTAAGCAATTTCTCTTTCTGCTGCAGCTGGAGAATCTGAACCATGAACAGAATTCTCACCCACAGATTTTGCATACAGTTTACGGATTGTTCCTTCAGCAGCATTTGCTGGATTCGTAGCACCCATAAGTTCACGATTTTTTGCAACTGCATTTTCCCCTTCAAGAACCATAAGCATAACTGGACCTGAAGTCATAAAGTTCACAAGTTCGCCAAAGAAAGGACGCTCTTTATGCTCGATATAGAACCCTTCTGCTTTCTCTTTTGAAAGTTTTGCAAATTTTGCAGCAGCAATGCGAAGACCATTTTTCTCAAAGTGAGCAATGATATTACCCATGTTATTATCTAGAGTTGAGTTTGGTTTAATGATTGAAAATGTCTTTTCGATGGCCATGATAAGCTCCTTATAAATTTTATTCTTACTTCTTTAATACTTCTGCGATCTTTTGTCCAAGCTCTGCTGGAGATCTAGCAATCGTAATTCCACATTCCTGTAGAATCTTGAACTTAGCATCCGCTGAGTCGTCCTCACCTGAAATGATCGCACCTGCATGACCCATACGTTTTCCTTTTGGAGCCGCTGCACCAGCGATAAAGCTCACAACAGGTTTCGTCATATTGGCCTTAATCCAGCGAGCAGCATCTGTTTCTGCTGTCCCACCGATCTCTCCGATCATGATCACAGCTTTTGTGTCTGGATCTTTTTGAAACATTTCAAGGCAATCTATAAAGTTTGTTCCATTAACTGGGTCTCCACCAATACCAACGCAAGTCGATTGACCGATTTCACGCTGAGTGAGCTGATAAACGGCTTCATAAGTTAGAGTTCCAGAGCGAGAAATAACTCCGACGTTCCCTGGCATATGGATGTGGCCCGGCATAATTCCAATTTTACACTCTCCTGGAGTAATAACTCCCGGACAGTTTGGACCAATTAAACGTGACTTAGATCCCTTAAGAGCTGCCTTCACTTTAATCATATCCCCAACAGGAATCCCTTCTGTGATACAAATAATAAGAGGAAGTTCGGCATCAATACACTCAATAATGGCATCAGCAGCTGCAGGAGGTGGAACAAAAATCATGGCAGCATTTGCCTTCGTTTCTAAAACGGCCTCATAGGTTGTATCGAATACAGGAATGCCTTCATGAACGGTACCGCCCTTGCCTGGAGTAACTCCCCCAACAACATTCGTTCCGTAGTCACGAGATTGAAGAGTATGAAATGTTCCCTGCTTACCAGTAATACCAATCGTGATAAGACGAGTGTTTCTATTAATCAAAATGGCCATATTATTTTCCTCCCTTAGCGGCTTCAACTGCTTTTTTAGCAGCATCAGCAAGGTCGTTGGCCGGAGTAATTTTTAGTCCGGATTCAGCGAGAATTTTTTTACCAACACTTACGTTTGTTCCTTCAAGTCTAACAACGAGAGGAACCTTAACTCCAAGCTCTTTAGCAGCGTCAACAACACCATTAGCGATGATGTCACACTTCATAATTCCTCCAAAGATGTTAACGAGAATCGCTTTCACGTTTGGATCCTGAAGAATAATAGTGAACGCCTTTTGAACTGTTTCTTTAGTCGCTCCACCGCCAACATCAAGAAAGTTTGCTGGGCTACCACCATGTAGTTTTAAGATATCAAGAGTTGCCATCGCTAGACCTGCCCCATTCACAAGGCAACCAATGTTACCGTCAAGTGAGATGTAGGAAAGACCATATTTTCCGGCCTCAAGCTCTTGCGCTGATTCTTCAGTGATATCTCTCATCGCTTCAATTTCTGGATGACGAAAAAGAGCGTTATCGTCGAAATTTAATTTTCCATCGAGGGCCAACACTTCACCCTGCTTAGTTGTCACAAGTGGATTAATCTCTGCAATGGAACAATCTTTAGAAACATAAAGTTTATAAAGACCATCAAAAAATGCCATCGCCTTCTTTAAAGTTTCACCTTTAAGGCCAAGAGCGTATCCAAGTTTTCTCCCATGAGCAGCAGTGAAACCAGTTGCAGCATCAATATGACACTTAACAATTTTCTCTGGAGTTTCATGAGCAACTTTTTCAATTTCCATCCCGCCTTCCGTAGAAACCATCATACAGATTTTTCCAACAGAGCGATCGAGAACAATTCCACAGTAGTATTCGTGATCAATATCACAACCCTGCTCAACCAGAACCTTAAGAACTTTTTTTCCTTCTGGACCTGTTTGATGAGTCACTAACTGCATTCCAAGAATTTCTTTAGAAAGTTTTTCAACTTCATCAAGAGAGCGAGCAAGCTTAACTCCCCCACCTTTTCCACGGCCTCCGGCATGAATCTGGGCCTTCACAACCCAAATATTTCCACCTAGTTTTTTTGCAACTTCTACTGCCTCAGCTGGAGTGTTTGCCACGCCACCTTTTAAGACTGCGATGTTAAACTCTCGCATTAAGTCTTTGGCTTGGTACTCATGAACGTTCATACCCTCTCCTTAAAAACAACTATTGATTAGGCAACATTATAGGCATTTTCTGAGCTCAGACAATGAAAAGGTCTTGAAAAACGCGTATGTCTATAGGCATGATGGAGGCGCGAGGTGTTATGACAAAATATTTTATTCTTCATCCGGCAGTTTTCAAACTTGATGGAGGTGCTATGTTTGGCATTATCCCAAAGCCTTTATGGTCTAAATTGATCCCAGCGGATGAATTAAATAGAATTCAATTGAGCCTTCGTGTCATGTTGATTCAAACAAAAAATCGAAACATTCTCATTGATACTGGGATTGGTGACTACCATGGAGAGAAATTTGATGATCGATTTGGGGTCATCGGTCAAAAAGGACCACTCGAAAATCTTCTAAAAAAGAATTTTAATTTAGCCCCTGAGGACATCACCGACCTGATAATCTCACACCTTCATTTCGATCATGTCGGAGGACTAGGGCATACTGGACAAGACCACGTAGGTGTTTTCCCTAACGCAACCCTGCATATTCATCGTCAACATTATGACTACGCCCTGTGCCCAACGTTAAGAGATGCTGGCTCATTTCATTCAAACTACTTTAAACCAATTATTGAGAAGGCCATTCAAGATGGAAAAATCAATTGGCTTCATGGAGATGAAGGTTTGATCTTGGCCGATAATGGTGAAGAAATTAAATTTAAATGCTCCCATGGCCACACACCCTGGTTAGTTCACGCCTATGATAAACATTTTATCTACATGGCCGACTTAGTTCCTACGAGCGCCCACATCTCTGTACCCTGGGTGATGGGATATGATATCTCTCCTGGAGTAACGACAAAAGATAAACTCGAATTTTATGAGTTTATTTCGAAAAACCAACTCACCATGGTGTTTGAGCATGACATCAAATATTGGGGGGCAAAAATAAGAAAGAAATCCGATTTTGAATATGAAGCAGCGGAATTATTTAGTACTCTCGCTCTTGATCCTCAGAAATCTGAGATAATTTTTCAGTAATTTCTTTTTTTAAGGCCGTGAATTTTTTTCTAACTTTTTGAGAATAAGTTTTGAGATCTTTTTTACTCATAGATCTTTTTACAGATAAAAACTCCTCAATCAGCTTCATCGACTCAAGACCAATCTTTTTAGAAGTGAGCCTTACCATTAGTTCGTAATTTCTTTTCTTGGATGCACCTTTATCTTCAAGTGATTTAAAATAATGATCATTCTCCACAACAAATGAGGTTAGAAATGAGCCAAATTTTTTTGAATACGTATCCATCATGAATTTAGTGTTTTTCTTAAAATTTTTTGGTTCCTTGTCTAAGAAATCCAAAAAATGTTGCTCTATCTGGAGACTAATCGCCTCTAGAGTTTGAAACTTTTGTGTCAAATCTTGCCAAAATAAATGTTCTTGGTTTTTAGCTTTTTCTTTAAGTGCCAGTTTTTTTCGAACAAGATTATCAATCGCGACATTATATTCACTGGGACCTTTGGAAAAAAGAATCACTTTTGTTCTGGCAATATACTCTCGTTCTGGTGAACTAAATAGATTCATCAATTTAGGAAAAAAGCCATCCCAGCGGCAATTCTCTGCCTTCACGTCCATCTCATAAAGTCCGGGGATGATTTTATTTCCCAGGGAGAAATCGAAAGATGAGAATTCAACAATATGTCCGGCGAGTTGCCCCCGAGATTTAAAGGAAATTTTGTCATCCTTATAACTAAGAAGTTTATCCCCTACTGAATTAAAACGGGCCTCTACATCACACTTTTGATAACCAGTGTTCACTAGCCAAATATGTGAATGATCTAAGGGTAAATATTCCCGAAAAAAAATTTTTTTACTCCAACTTTCAAAAGTATTTTCATTCAAAATCTTTTGGTGGATCTCAACACTCATTTTAGGAAGACGAGAAATAGAGAAATCTTTTTTCTTGGATATCCATAAATAACCGAAAATCAAAAGGATCAACAAAGTAACAAATTTTATTTTCCAGTTTTTAATCACTCGCTCGGAGTTTGTAACAGGGATTTCAGGAGGTAAAACCTCCTCATTCTCAGGGAGGGGCGGCAACTCATCAAGTTCTTGGGGCTGCCCTGCTTCAAAGTCCAAGCTTTTTAATTCCTGACTTCGCTCTAGGACATTTTTGAATATAATAGCGTCAGTCAAGCCCTCGGCCCATAGTTTTACATCTAATGATATTTTTTTCTTCTCATACAAATCGATTAATTTCGCGAGTGAATAAGGACCCTCATGCCCACCGGGCATCAAGATAAACCATCTTATAGAATCCTTGTCAGTCCATTCAAAATTTGACACTTTCAACTCACAACATATTTTAAATTAACAAGTAGATTTTATGACGAAGAGTACTATCACTCAATCACAAAAACGATTTGAGGAGTCTGTTGGGAAATTATTTGAACATTCTGACTCAAATTTAGAAACATGTCTTTTTTTGACGAGCTCCTCAGATACGGGAGTCATTAGAAATGGTGGAAGAAATGGGGCGAGATTTGCTCCTCAAGCATTTTTATCCACATTTAAAAAGTTCAGTCAGGTTGAAAAATTAAAAAAATATCAATTCAAGACAATAGAAACATCTCATACAGATGAAGAACAAAGTGATTTTCATTCTGCCCAGGTAAAGGAATCGGAGAGAATAGAACACGCTCTTCGCTCTCACCTAAACTCTACTATTATCCATCTTGGAGGGGGGCACGATCATATTTATCCACTGCTTAAATCTCTCGCGAACTTTTATAAGAAATTTATTGTTATAAATATTGACGCTCATGCAGATACTCGAACCGATTCTCATTTTCATTCAGGAACACCTTTTCGTCAGTTTGGAGTCGAGTTTCCAGAAAGACTTAAACTCTTTCAGATAGGCCTAAACTCGTTTGCCAACTCATATTCCACTCTGACACCAATAATGGACACTCCAATGAGAATTTTATGGGCAAACCAGTGGAGCTCGGAGGATTTAAAAATATTCTTTTCCGAAATCCAGAGTGAAATGGATCCATCAACCTGTATCTTACTAAGTCTTGATGCAGACGCAATAAATGGGTCAATCGTTCCAGGAGTTAGTGCAGTTAATCCATCCGGACTAACCGCCATGCAGTTAATGGAAATTTTGAAAATGTATCAGCAACTAAAACTTAATCATCGGCCAATTTTGGGCATCTATGAACTAAATCCCCTCTATGATTCTTTGGCAGGAATAAGCATGCGAACTGTGGGGAATTTTGTTTTTGAATTATTGTAAAAAAAAAGCCCATCAATAAAGATGGGCTTTTTTTTTCGAGAGACACAAGAAGAAGCTAAAAAAATCCTTTCTTTAACTCCAACACACACACATAAATACTGTAGCAATTCCTATGCCAATTAACAAGGCCAAGATAAAAAAAGATTATTTCTGTTATTTTGTTAACTTGACGCACCTCTGAATTAAATCAAGTGTCAAAAAATCAAATTCTCCCGTGAAGAAGCGTCAAACCGATGACTCTCTTAAAGAACATATACGGAGTTTTATTGTCAGTTTTCACTTCAAAAAACAATTCTGAACAAGCATAATGCGAAAGATAAATTTCTATTACGTTTTTTAATATTTCTTCAAAGGAGAAGTTAAATGTTCACACGTGCTTTATTCTCTACTCTTATGGTTGCTCTACTCGCTGTAGGCTGTGCTTCTAACAAACCAAAAAATAATCAAGATGGTGCTAATGGTGCTGGAGCAAACGCTGGATTAACTCTTGAGTTAAATGGCGACTCTGATAGTAACAAAGCTGGTGGACTTAAAACTGTATTCTTTGGTTTTGATTCTTCTAACCTTGAGTCTGACACTAAAGACGCTTTAAAAGCGAATGCAGATTATTTAAAAGCAAATTCAAATGTTGACGTACAAGTTGAAGGCCACTGTGATGAGCGTGGTGGACGTCAATATAACCTAGCTCTTGGTGAGCGTCGTGCAAAAGCTGTTCGTGAATATCTTGTTGCACTTGGTGTTGAATCAAAAAGAATCTCAACAATCTCTTACGGATCTGAGCGTCCTAAGGCAGAAGGCCATGATGAGTCTGCATGGACACAAAACCGTCGTGCAAACTTTGTTGTTACAGCGAAATAAGGTTAGATGAGATTTCTCTTTTTCAGTTTTTTATTCATTTTAGGTTCGTGCGGTCTAACGACCACACGACCTAAAGTTGAAATGAGTCTTGCCCAAGCCGCATTTATGGCGGCCAAAGAAGCCGGAGCAGATGTCCACGCACCCAACGTTTTTCGCAAGGCCGAGGACTATTACCTAAAAGCAAAATCCTCCTACAGAAGAAAATACTTTAATAAAGCTCAAGAATACGCTCTCCTCTCAAAAAAATACTCCGAACAAGCAGAATACCAGTCCCAAAGAAAAAAGGCACTGGAAGGTAATGCAGAATAGTTAAAAATTCGCTAGTATCATTAAGTATCATTTAAATGAGGTTTCGATTTTATGATGAAGTTAATTCCATCTATCTTAATTCTTCTTCTTTCAACTGCTTGTCTTAAAACAGCAGAGCAAGTTCAACGGGAAAAAAAATTTGAAACAATGTCTGAACAAATTGGTGATACCCAAGGCTTAATGGCAAATGTTGTGTCTCAAATGAAAGACCTTCAAACTCAGATAAATAAAATGAATGGCCGACTAGAGGAACTAGAACACCGTCAGGCGCAATTAAATCCCGATCAAGTTCAAAAGATGAATGAAAATCTGAGTCTATTAAAAACCCAGCAGGAGTCTCAATCTTCTCAACTGGCGAGTATTCAAAATGAATTAAAAGAACAAAGATCATTTATCGAAAAAGTAACGACGAGCTTAGCCTCTGTAAAAGAGGGGCCAGCTCAAAAAACTGGCAAAAAAAAAAGCGTTAAAGAAAATCTAGAGATTGGTCTCAAGCATGTAAAACAAAACAAGTTTGAAGAGGCCAGAAGAGAGCTTGAGGGATTAATTGATCATGAGGAGCTTTCACCTGGCGAGAAAAATAAAGTTCTTCATGGTTTAGGAAGGGTTGAGTATTTCACTGGTAACCCTGAAAAAGCACTCGTGTATTTCAGTAAAATTTATACTAAGTATCCTAAGGCAACGCTCGCAGCGAGCTCTTTACTCTTTATTGGTAGATCTCTAAATAAGTTAGGAAAGAAGGACGAAGCGAAAGAAGCTTTTCAAAAAGTGCTAGAGGACTACAAAGGCACCAAAGAGGCAAATGAGGCGAAACACGAACTCTAATAATAAAAAGAGAATTATTCTTGGAGTTGAAACGAGTTGCGATGATACGTCTATTTGTATTCTTGAAGTAACAGAGACAACAAAAATTCTCTCTCTTAATAGCTATAACCAGGATTTCCTTCTCGCCAAGTGGGGGGGAGTCGTACCTGAGTTAGCTGCAAGATCTCACGTTAAAGCAATACCACCATTACTTGATATTTGTTTTAAAGAAGCTGGAATTCTACCAAATGAAGTAACAGAAGTTGCGGTGACTACTCATCCAGGTCTCGTTGGTTCTTTGTTGACTGGAATAAATCTTGCGAAAACTTTTGCCCTCATTAATGAGCTGCCTATCACTCCTGTTAATCATCTATATGCTCACTTAGAGGCCATCCATTTAACTCAGGAAGTTTCCTACCCTTATTTGGGACTCCTTGTATCAGGTGGACATACCGCCTTCATGTGGGTCAAGGGACCGAATGAAATGGAAGTATTGGGTACAACTCTAGATGATGCCGCTGGGGAAGCGTTCGATAAAGGTGGAAAACTTCTAGGGGTCGGTTACCCTGCTGGCAAAATGATTGATGATCTTTCTAAAAACGGAGATCGTAAAAAATTTGATTTTCCAATCTCTTACCTTAGAGATCGGCCAGGAAAGATGAGTTACTCAGGACTTAAAACAGCTCTCCGTGTGAAGCTTCAAAAAATGACTGAGGATGAAATAAAAAGTGAGCTATCAAATCTAGCGGCTTCATATCAGGAAGCAATTATTCAAACATTAAAAATCAAAACGAATGAAATTATTGAAAAAGTTTTAAATCTAAATTTAAAAACTTTTTATCACCCCATCGTCATAGGGGGTGGAGTCGCGTGTAATTCACGTTTAAGATCAGTGATGAAAGAAAATTTTCAGAGCGTGCATTTTGTTGCACCTCAATTTTGTACCGATAATGCTGGGATGATTGCAAATTGGGCATCAAAAGTACCTGAACTTCGAGTTGATTTCCCTCATTGTCTCTCCATCGATGCACAATCTCGTTTCGTGGAGAAGAGCTAAATGGCCAATAAATTTCCAGAGGCAAATAAAAGTTTTGGTCAGCATTTTTTAAATAGTCCAAATGTTATAAGTAAAATCACTTCTCCCCTCCCTGTTGGAGTAGAGGCGATTGTCGAAATCGGTCCAGGACCAGCAGTCCTAACTCCCCATCTTGCAAGCTATAAATTACCTCTCTATGTAATTGAAATGGATGAGCGGTTTGTAGATTTATTATCACCAGTTGTTGGAAGAGAGAGAATTTTTCGTCAAGATGCTCTTCTTTTTGATTGGAAGATGTTTCTGGATGAAAATAAATTTAAATCTATTTGGCTCGTTTCAAATCTTCCCTATAACGTCAGTGTTCCTTTAACTATTTCATTTCTTAGGATTCCTGAGATAAAGCACATGACTCTCATGTACCAGAAGGAAGTTGCCCAAAAAATCCTTCCTAATGA
>Ga0164292_10001400_pt1 | contig 19389 bp, 19 predicted proteins | sample GEODES117metaG_FD_111486 | JGI IMG/M metagenome (GOLD analysis project Ga0164292, IMG submission 111486) | Eutrophic lake water microbial communities from Lake Mendota, Wisconsin, USA - GEODES117 metaG | ecosystem: Environmental > Aquatic > Freshwater > Lake | place: USA: Lake Mendota...
TTAAATCGGGGGTCTCTGAGAGTTGCATTCTCCAGGCTAAGTCTTTGGATTTTTCAAATTCTATTTTTTTGATCGGAATCTGAGAGGGACCTTCACCATGGCTTTGCAAAAACAATTTTACTTTTGAATTTCCATGGGCCGTCATCAGCTTGATCAGCAAATTTTGCATGATCACTTCCAGCTCCCCTGCTCCAGTGCTTACAAAAAGTTTTTTGTCTTCCTGCAGAAGTGGCCATCGCTGAAAGGGCTGAACTTGATCCTTTCCGTTGGGAAGGTAATCAAGTGGCACTTTTCTTTGGAATCGATGCCTGAGAATTTCTTGACAGCTAATTTGAGTCCCATTGGAAAAATTATACCGAATGGAATCGGACATCCGGTTCAGGCGCTGCACATCTGCTAGGTACAAAGTGGAATACGAGATTAGTTTTTTACGAAAAACATCTGGCAAATCCCAAAGTCTAGGAGACAGAATTTCTTGACTGGAATGACTGTGGATTTGCTTAAAAGTTTGGTTGACAAAATGGGCAGACAAATCAAGTCCATTGTCGAAAAGCACTGAATCTTGAAAATTGAGACTGATGGATTCAAATACAATGTCCTCGTCTGATTCAAGCATTTGGGTGGATATGGTATTTGAGGCTTCGGAATCTGACATTGAGCTCCCCTGATCGATTAGGCAGGGTGGCACAACTGGACTGCTTTGTCATGGTCTATTTCATTGGGTTCTCAAGAGTGATTCTTTTGATTTTAACCTGGAAAGTTGACCCAAAAGGCCCGGGTCGTGATGGGGGGAAGACTTGCATGAAATCAAACAGGGCGGTTATTTTTGAAAAAGTTTAGCTGACTTTTTTCAAAAGCCTGTCGCTCACAACATGAATATGCTAATTTCCCAATTCGATAGATGGGTGTAAAGCCTTTTTAACTGTAAGGAAAAACGAAGTGAATTCTGACAACACAAAACCGGCGGCTTGGATCGGAGAATTTGCGGCACTTGAGGTGGTTGATCTCAAAGAAATCGGCACCTTTTTAGACCTGGGTGTTTCAAAGGACCTTTTTCTACCTTTCAGCGAGCAAACCCGCGAGCTTCGTCGGGGCGAATTTGTGGTCGTTCATATCTACTTAGACAAAATGGATCGACTGACAGCCAGTATGAAAATCGATACCTTTTTATCAAAGAAGCCTGCGACCTATCAAACAGACCAGCCCGTGGATCTTTTAATTTATGCGCAAACAGATTTGGGATTTAAAGCGATTATTAATCATCAGCACGGTGGCATTCTTTATAACTCAGAAGTTTTTCAAACGATTCACTACGGCCAAAAAATCAAAGGCTTCATCAAAAAAGTTCGTGAAGATGGAAAGATCGATTTGATTCTGCAAAAGTCGGGGCACTTGGCCGCTCAAGAGGATATTGGACCCAAGATTATTGAGGAAATCAAAAAGGCGGGTGGATTTTTAGCTATTACAGATAAATCTGATGCAGATAAAATCTATTCTTTGTTTGGCGTCAGTAAAAAGAAATTTAAAATTGCACTTGGCGGACTCTACAAAAAACGTCTGATCACCATCGAACCCGATGGCTTGCGGATGGTGGCTCCGTGAATATCCAGCTTTTACTCGAGGCCCATGATCGTAACCAAGGTGATCAGACATTAAAAAACTGTTTTGGTGATGCCTATCTCTATCAATACAATCCCATTTATCAAAATCTTCGCAAGGCTTGTGTCAAACTCAAAACCACATTTCAGTCTCCACCAGACTCCGATTATCAAACCCTTCCCTACACTCAGCTTGAAAATATTTTAGAATCTCAGAGCATTCCCTATTACGACAACGTCCACGTTCTACGCAAACTCCCCCGAAGACTTGACTGGTCTCACCTTCAAAACTCCCTGCGAAAAAATTTTATTTTTCACGAAAGCTGTCATGTGATGGCCCGGGACAAAACAAAATCCCATATGCAAAGAGCCGATTCACAGCAGCTGATCTTTCTTCGCCTTCTCGAAGAATCTTTTGCCAATACAATCGAGCTGCTCTCGATCATCCACGTAGACAATCAAATCCACCAGGCCTTTTATGAAGTGAATTCGTTTACAAGCCTATTTGAGAATTTGGGAAATTTTCAGAAAGCAAGGCAAGAGCTCGGGACGTTTGAGCTCTTTCACATGATCTTGATGGGGTACATCTTTTCTAATTTTCTAAAAACATCGTTGCATGAGTCCGAGTTTAAACTTATTTTAGATCTCACTTTTAAAAATAAAACCCGTGGGTTGAATGACAAAGCTCTTAAATCACTTTTAAAGCTGACCTGCCAGTTGGATTTAGATTTTAGGCTTCACATCACACCCCTTCATTTATTGTTAAGCGGACACAAAGTGACACCAAGTGATTTGAGAAAAATTCAAATTCGTGACCTGCTGATTCAGTATCAAGAAGTGATCAAGTCCATGATTCACGAAGTCTTGCTTGAGTCGCAAAACTTCAGTCATAATAAAATAACACAGGAGTAAATAAAATGATCAACCTTGTCGCAGCTCTTTTTTTATCGCAGTTTGCAATGGCCACTTCAGCTCAGGATGTAAAAAACAAAGCTGGTGAAACCGTCAACACGGCTGTTGAGTACACGAAAGAGCAGAAGCAAGCCTTCATTCAAGAGATGGAGGATAATATTTCAAGTCTTAAAAAGCAAATCGCAGAGCTCAAAGGCAAGCAAAGCAAACAGATGGATGATTTAAAAACCAAACAAGCCAACTTAGAACAAGACTTATCGAAGCTTAAAAAATCCTCTGGAAATGCTTGGGGACAGCTGCGAGCTGGAATGTCGAAAGCTTGGACAGAAATTAAAACTTCCTATCAAAGTGCAAAAGAAGAATTTAAAAAATAGGCCCTAGAAAATGCCAGCGACGCCGATGATGACAGATTCCTGAACCTTAAATTTAAAGTCAAAGATGGGTGGTAAGGATCTTCCCGTAAACTGCAGTGTCGATAAATCCACCCTCGACTCGTGTGTCTTCTCTAAGGGTTCCCTCGTGAGAGTACTGATTTCGAAGTGCAAACTTAACTGACCTGCTATTCAAAGGATTGCAGCGAATTTCTGATCTGTGAAATTTCAATCTCACCAGTTCATTTTCAACAGCGAGCAGCGCCTCAGACATAAAACCCTGCCCTTCGAAGGATTTTACAATCCAATATCCGAGCTCAACTTTGTGATCAAAGTAGCTGAAGGTATGCAGATGAAAACTGCCGATCAGTTCATCTTTTTGACTCAATAAATAATAGATCATTTCTGGGCCTGGATTTTTTTGACTGGTTTCACGGATGTAATCTTTGGCTTCTTGCAATGAATGAACTTTCCCCCAGACTTGGCGGCCCAATTCACGGTCTTTTTTTATGGCCTGCCAAAGACCAGAAGCCATTCCAATTTTGCCAATTTTTAAAGAAAGCCTTCTGGTCTTTAAAATTGGGCTTAAAGACTTTTCTTTTAAGTATAAAGAATCACTTTTTTTCACTTTTTCAGTTTAAAGAAACAAAAAGCAAGGTCAACTTTGATTATTATAAAATGATTTATTTTTGAGTTTCTGTTTCTTATCATTATCGATTGAATCACTTGGCATATTTTTTAAAACCTCATAAGGTAACTTATGAATAAAAAAAAATCCGTCGTCATTGTTGGTGCAGGCTTTGCTGGTCTTAATGCTGCAAAAAAGCTCTCCCACGATGAAAAAATTGAAGTTATTTTAATCGATCATAAAAATCATCACTTGTTTCAGCCATTGCTTTATCAGGTCGCGACAGCGGGTCTTGATCCTTCAGATATTGCTGTTCCCATTCGTGGTGAATTTAGTGAGGACTCAAATGTTGTGGTCCATCTTGCAAAAGTGCAGGCCATTGATTTAGAAAAACAAAGCCTTTCGCTTTCCAATTCAAATCTGGATATATCCTATGATTATTTAATTTTAGCCTGCGGGGCTCAGCACAGCTACTTTGGAAATCATGAATGGGAACAGTGGGCCCCGGGACTTAAAACCCTCGAGCAAGCCACAGAAATCAGACACAGAATATTATCAGCCTTTGAAAAAGCTGAAAGTGAAATGGATCCAGAACTACAAAAAAGATTTTTAAACTTTGTGGTGGTGGGCGGTGGTCCCACAGGTGTTGAACTGGCAGGCGCCATTGCTGAAATCAGCAGGAAAGTTTTGGTCAATGATTTTAAAGTGATCAACCCCGCTTCAGCTCAAGTTTTTTTATTTGAAGCCGGTCCCCGGGTACTTGCAGACTTTGATCCCAGTCTTTCTGTAAAAGCTAAAAAAGATTTAGAAATTTTAGGTGTAACAGTCCTTGTGAATCAAAAAGTCGAGAACATCACACAACAGGGTGTTTTTTTCTCTCAGCAGTGGATTTCAAGTGAATCCATTTTCTGGGCCGCAGGCGTCCAAGCTAGAAAAATTCCCACGACTCCAAGCCTTCAACAAGACCGTGCCGGCCGAGTGATTGTTGAAACTGATTTAACTATCAAGGGATTTAAAAATGCTTTTGTTGTTGGTGACATGGCCCATGTGGAAACCGCGGATTCAAAAATGGTCCCAGGCGTTGCCCCAGCTGCCATACAAATGGGTTTGCATGTCGCAAAATCTATTCGTGAAAACACTCGCCAAAAATTTACCTACTACGATAAAGGACTGATGGCCACCATTGGAAAAAATAAAGCTGTGATGCAATCTCCAGGAAAGCTCATCAAAGTAGACGGCCGCGTGGCTTGGTGGGCATGGCTTCTGATTCACGTTCTTTATTTAGTGGGATTTAGAAATCGATTATCCGTGTTGTCGCAATGGGTTTGGAGTTATTTATTTTCAAAGCATGGATCTCGACTGATTACTCAATCCACTTGGAAAAACGAGACAATAGTCTCGGCAGTGGACTAGCACTCAAATTCAGTCAAAATAGCCAAATGGTCCGATAGTTTTTTCCAGAGAGGTCCTCTTAAACATTCGGCTTGAATGGGTTTTAAATTCTTTGTATAGATTCGGTCTAAAGATAGAAGTGGCATAAAACTGGGAAAAGTTCTGGCGTAGGAGCCATGAAGTTTTAAAAAAGCCTCTTCCATACCTGTTTCTGATTCAATTTTGTAGCTTGCTTTTTTACCCCAATCATTAAAATCACCTCCAAAAATAACAATATCATCAGGCCCTGTATTATTATTAATGTACTCGCAAGCTTTTTGAATTTGTAGCTGCCTGCCTCGTTCAAACAAATCCAAGTGAAGGCTCATGACATGAATCTTTTTCTCTGGAAGCACGTCGAGCACGGCATGCAAAAGCCCGCGACTTTCCCAACGATTGGTTGAAAGATTCAGATTGAAAGATTTTGTGATCGGATGAAGGCTTAAAATTGCATTTCCATGATGTCCCTGATCGTAAACTGCATTTTTACCGTAAGCAAAATGAGACCAAGCTCCGTCGGCTAAAAATTCAAACTGAGACTCTGAAATCTGAGACGTCATTTTTTCATGTTTGCCTACGACTTCTTGAAGCAAAACTAAATCCACATGAAATCGCTGGATGCTTTCTTTAATCAAATCTAGAGTGTATCTTTGATTGCCAAGCGAGAAGCCTTTATGAATATTGTAGGATAAAATTCGTAATCGATTCATATCAAATCCACCTCTTAAATAGCAGAAAAAAATAGGTCATGAATTTTCTTAACAAAGAGATCTTATCAAAGAAATCAGATGTGATCACCAAGGAGTTTTTAAGATCTTTTTTTATTTCTGCCATCAGGATTTGTCTGTTTTTTGGATGGGTGATTTTAAAATCAATTTCTAAGTCATAAAGAAGCGAGCGAGAATTCAAATTTGTCGAGCCGATCTGCATCCAATCATCAATCACATAGTTTTTAGCATGATAGATGGAAGGCAAATACTCGTAAACTTTGACCCCTGATTGTAACAAAGCAAAATAGAAAGTGGAAGTGATCCATGGCATAAAAAAGATATCAGATCGGTGAGGAACTAAGATGTGAACCTCAACTCCTCTGAGTGCACAACGACAAAGCTCTAGGATCAGTCCAAGGTGAGGAGCAAAATAAGCATTCCCAAAAAACAGATATTTTTTTGCACCACGAATTCTTAAATGTAGCTCTCTGCGGGCGGCACGTCTTTTATTGATACCATCATTAAGACGAACAATTGAACATCCTTTCATTTTGTCACCAGTTAATAATTTCCTCTGCCATAACTTTTCAAAAGATTGATTCAGAAGTTGGACCTGTTTACCTTTGACTCTGATTCCACTGTCTCGCCAAGATTGGCCTGATAAGGAAGTGTGAACATCAGAAACATTAAAACTTCCAGCGAAGGCAACAGCTTTATCAAAAATCCACACTTTGCGGTGATTTCTGCGATTCAGTGTTCGAAAAATAGGAATGTACCAAATGCCAAACAAAGGATGAAAAACTTTAAATTGGACAGAACTTTTAATCAGTTCTTGTTGTAGAATTGGAATTGAAAAAGCCGAACCAAATCCATCAACTAAGATGCGAACAAGCACGCCGCGCTTTGATGCTCTGATCAGGTTGTTGATAAGAATTTGACCTATTTTATCATATTCAAAAATGTAACTCTCGACTTCGATGCTTGACTGAGCATTTTCTATTTCCGTATTTATAGATTCATAATATTGGTTTCCTGAAAAAAAAAGCCGCTCTTGAATCCAACGCTCATCATTCATAAATTCTAATCCACCTTTAGTTTTCAATTTTTCCATTCACTCCATTCACATGAGCTAAGAAAAACAATCTTAAAAAAAGCCCCTCTAGACTTGAATCAGAAATGATTTCAAATGGGTTTTCTGGCCCGGTAACTCAAAATCAAGGGACGCAAGGATGCAGTTAATTTCAAGTTGATTGAGCTCTAAATTTTTCTGAACTCTAAGAATTGTTTTACGAATATCATCTATAAAAAGTCCATCAAAATTGACTGAGATCAGAAGCAAGCCTTGAGCGCTTAAAGACTTCAGGCAATTCTGGAGCAGATCTTCCAAATCATTTTCTATTTTAAAAACACCTTTCTCCCGGCGAAAAAAAGAGGGGACCTCGCAGATGATCAGATCATAGGTCAGTTTTTTCTGCAGGCTAAGCTTCAAAAATGTCAGACTGTCACGACATAAAAATTGGGTGGATTCAGTTTTAATTTCATTGAGTTCGAAATTTTTTCGCCCCCAATCGAGAGCTTTTTTATTTAATTCCACACAAATTACTTTTGAAGCCTGTCCTAAAACTGCTGCCACAGCATAAGTACAAGTTGATGCAAACAAATTTAGCACTGACTTGTTTCCACTGTGATTGAGAACCCAATTTCTTTGTAGACGCTGATTCAGTGCTAATGTTGGAAAATCACTATCAATTTCGTATTTTATACGACCTTCACTTGCGATCCAGCTGCTTTTATCCTCTTGCAGCTTTTGAACGACAAGGGACTTGCCTTGTATTTGCGCGAAATTTAAAAAAACTTTTTTGCTCACTTCTGCTTTGCTTTGCTTAGACCATGTCAGCAGTAGCTTTTGACCGAATTGATCCAAACTAAAGACGGACTCTTGATGAGCTAACCTGAAGCATTGATCAGGACGAGCCCCAGAAAATAGTCTTTGCCTGCGATCAGCATCAAATAAAACTTGTGCGAGTGAAACATTCTCAAGCAGGGCTAAATCTTCAAAGTAGAGCGGAGGCTTTGATAAAATCACAATTCCATTGGGAAATTCGATCCGTTGGTTGTGTAAACATAAAAAAGGATAGTGTTGACCTTCATATTTGACGTCCCCCAAAATTGAAAGACCCGCAATTTGGCTGTGAATTCGGATCTGATGATTGCGGCCCGTACGGGGAAAGGCTTGCCAAAGTTCATAATTTTTTGATTTTTTGATAAATTGAAAGCTTGTTTCGGCCTGAAGCTCTTTTGCCTTATGAATAATAGGCTGGTTGATATGAGCGGATTTTTTCTGAGACTTATTTTGCGTAATAAATAAGTAAGTTTTTTTGACCTGACGATTAAAAAAATACTCGGCATACTTTTTTGCAGATTCAGCAGATTTACCAAAGATCATGACTCCTGTTGTTGTCTGATCAAGTCGATGAATGATATGAAGTTTTGATCCTCGTTGCTTTTCATAGATTTCAATCAGACCATCTTCGATTGCATCCGAGTGCTCTAACTTTGAATCGTTGGTGTGGGCATTAAACCCATAGGGTTTATCGATTGCGATAATGTCGTCATCTTCAAAAAGGGTTGATAGTAAATCATCTGACAGTCTTAAAAATTTCATCTCGAAAGTCGCCAAAGCATGGTGACTTCTTTACAGCGGGCGGAATGCAAAGTGTCCTCACTGTCGGTCGCTTTAGAATGGCGAGGCTGAACTTTCAGACAATCAATGACTTGAAGCTTCGCCTTCGCAATCCAACTTTCTAAATCCTGGGGGCCACGCAGTCCCAAGTGTTCAGCCAGATCAGAGATAATTAACCAAGCCTCTCCATTTTCAGTGAGATGGTCACTGACCCCATTTAAAAATCCTTTGACCATTCCACTGTCCTCGTCATAGATGGCCCGCTCGATGGCAGAAGTTGGTTTTGCGGGTAACCACGGGGGATTACAAACAATGAGGTCAGCTAAGCCCTCTGGAAAAAGATGAGTTTTTTCAATTTGAATTTGGTGGTCAAAGTTCAAATTTTTAAGATTCGTATTTGCACATTGAATGGCTCGATCATCCATATCGGTTGCAATAATATTTTGAATTCCACGACTGGCCAAGATGGCAGCAATCACCCCTGTCCCCGTCCCAATATCAAATGCCGTCTGTGCCTGCGCTGGCAAAGGCGCACAAGCCACCAGATCTAAATATTCGCCTCGTAGGGGCGAAAAAACGCCGTAATGAGCATAAATTTTCTGATGATTGAGGGCTGCAATCGCAACTCCTTTTTTTCGCCACTCATGAGCTCCCACATAACCTTGAAGCTCTCGAAGGCTGATCAAAAAACCCGCTGGTAAATTGGCAGAGGCTTCAGAAATAGCGGAGCTTAAATCAGGGGCCCGAGGCAGTCGAATGGAAAGATCTGCTTCCACAGAGATCATCAATCGAGATAACAGCTGCGCTTTGTGAGCTTGATGCTGACGATGTCGGTAAAACTCTCGAGCCATGGTTTGAGGATCTGTGGCTTGGCTCTCTGGCTTGTGGATTTTGATTCGCCGCTGAACCGCCTGCAAAAGCTGTTTTGCATTATGATAGTCACCTTGCCAAACAAAAGACACCCCTTGGCTAGCCAAAGCGACGAAACGATCAGCAGAAAAAGTATCATCTATGACAATCAATTTTTTGGGTGGTGAGAATTGATTCTCAGTGACCCAATCTTTTGTGATGATTTGACCATTCAATTCATAGGTCAATGGCCTGAGCATGAGGCTCACTTTGGCTTCTTCTTAGGAATATACAAACTGCCTGACCCAGGATTTGAAACTTTCTTTTTAAAATCTTTTTTCTTCTTTACAGCTGTGATCGAGACTTTAAAATCATCGGTTTCAATCACATCATCTTCTTCATCAGCTAAGGGATCAAAATCATCATCGTTGTCGTAATCTTCTTCGTCATCCTCGATCATCTTTTTAGCCACTTTTTTAGGTGTGGCTGTTAGCTTTACTTTTTCAGGCACTGCTTCGCGCTCTCGGGGCTTTGCTTTCGCGAAGGTTTTGATATCATCGTAGCGAATCAGGGTGACTTTGTTGACGTTAAAAACCTTCACACCTTCTGGGGTTAAGGCTTTGATTAAACCCGTGAAACCAAAATGAACAACTGTGGGACCCGTGATACGAAATTTAGTATCAAAACCTTTGGCTTTTAACTTTTGATTGATTTCAGTCACTTGATCAGTTCCCAGTTCTGCTTTCAATACTTTCAAAATTTCAGCTTGTTTCATTTGCGTTCCTTAGTAAAATTGATAATGAACCCAACAGGATCCTGACAGTTTCATGACCTGATTCTGTCCTACACTAACAAAACACTCATTTTTATTTTTTGGCAACTCATGTTGAGCTTGATGCACAACACATCAGGAGTTCAGCTATGAAAATTCAACGAAGACAACTTCTAAAAATGGGTTTCTCCACTTCCTTACTTAGCTTTCTGCCTTTGCCTGTCGAATCAGAGTCACAAAAAAAAGTTCAGTATCGAAAAGGTCCCTCAGTCCTTCAGGGAGCCACCGATCTTACAAACACTCAATTTTCAATCGTCTTTGATAAATCGCTGGATTTAGAAGTCTATGTCACAGACCCAAACAATCAAAATTTTAAAGCCGCCGAGATGGAAATCATTCAACGAAAAGATCATCCACTGAGAATCACAAAGGCTTATTTTTCAGGACTTGAACCTATGATTTCCTACCGACTCAATATTGCAAAATCTTTGACTGGCGAAATCATCGATCAAAGACAATTTCAAACTTTGGATTTATCCACAGATCGATTTGATTTCGCCATGGGATCTTGTATGGATGAGAAAAATCATAGCCCCAAAATTTGGAAAACACTGGTGGCTCAAAATCCACAAATCATCTTTTTTATCGGAGATCATTGTTATGCTGATGTGGGGGCCCCCATTTCTGGTGCCAATCCCCAACATCTATGGAAACGATTTTGTGAAACCCGAACAACTCTAGAGATTTTCTATAGTCCCCGACTGATTCCAATCTTAGCAGTCTGGGACGATCATGATTTTGGACAAGATGACTCCAATGCGGACGAATATTTCTATGTTCAAGAATCCCAACAAAACTTTCTGTCCTTCTTTGCACAGGATCCAGATTACTGCGAAAATTTAATTCGTGGCCCCGGAGTGAGCTCGGCAATCAAGATTAAAAATCAACTGGTTTTACTGATGGATGATCGTAGTTTTCGAAAAGCCAGAAATTCAAAAGAACCTTATGCCCATTGGGGAAAACAGCAATTTGATTGGATGCAAGATCTCGTACAAAATCACCAAGGTCCCACTTGGTTTTTTAACGGAACTCAAGTTTTTCCTTCTCTTATTTGGAAAGAATCTGTTTCCGGTGATCACACCGAACAATTCAATCAGATGTTAAAAGTTTTAAAAACTGTTTCATCAAAAGTGATTTTTGGATCAGGTGATGTTCACTTTAGTGAAATCTCTGCCATCGAAAGCGAAGCCCTGGGTTACAAAACCTATGAAGTGACCTCAAGCTCTATCCACAGCCGGGGATTTCCTGGCGCACCAGACATCGTTCCCAATCAAAGAAGACTGGTGGCAACAGCCACTCGAAATTTTACTTTGATAAAGTCCACAGCTCATCAAATGGGTGCAGACTTTGAAGTGATCTGTCTGGATGAAAGTGCCCAAATTTTGTATGCCCGATCCCTGCAAGTTTAAATTATCGCGAACGGACTGATACTGCCGCCTTCATTTTCCATTTTTAAAGTTTGAGTGCGGTAGGAATTTTCATCAGGCCGTTTTTCAGTGGTCGAGGTCACGTCATTAGCACCGGTGGAAACGAGGCAATCAATGGCATGATCCACTTGCTCACTGGTCAATGAATGAACTGATAAAAGAAGGCCTCCATTTTTGACATAACTCTCGTACCTTTTGGCTTCAAACTCTGGCATTCCCAGTCCCATTAGTTCACCTGCAAGTCCACCGAGGTTAGCGTCAGCACTGGCACCAACTGCAGACTCTTCCGAAGCTTTGGACCCATTTTCCGGCATCAGAACTGAAATATCTTTATTAAGAAAACCGTCATCAGTCAGAGCATCAATGGCCCACTCCACTTCTTTTTTTTCCTTGTAAACTCCGTAAACAGCTTTAAGATTCATTTTCTTCCCCTTTCTGGTTTTATTTATGTAAAACTTTTTAAGCGTTTGCCCATGGTTTGCATCACTTGACCAACCACATGGGATCCTTTTTGAATTTTTTCTTTTATGGATCCTATCGCCATTTGACCTCGACCCACTTGAGCTTCAATAATCCCACTCACATCAAAATCATCTGAATCCGGTGATTTTTTATGAGCTGTCACCTGCTTTTTTACCCTACGACTCATCTTGCTGACCTGACCATTTAAATGTTTGGATCTCTTTTTTTTCATAAAAACTCTTTTCTTTCACAAAAGGAATCAGTGAATACTTTTTTGTTTTGCAATAAAAAAGCCAGTGTCTGTAATCGAAAACAAGACGAGCTGAAAAATTGGACTGTGGCATTTTACCTCATAAGTCGTGCAACAAAACCAATGGAAAAGCCACCATCTCGATGGCTGTGACCTTTCACACCTGGCACTCAGGTTGCTTTAAGCTTAATAAAAAAGGACCTATAAAAATGAACACATTAAAATCAATGAAAACATTAAGATCAAAAAAAATTGCCCCTAAAAAACCATTGAGAAGCATGAAGAGCGTCAAAAACGTAAAAAGGATCAAAGAGCATGAACCTTTAATTACAGAACTGATTCGTGCAGATCACAAACCCATTCTAGCTCTGATCCAGCAAATACATAAAACCAATAGATCCGTGAATGAAAAAAGAGAAGACTATCATCAGCTCGAGACATTATTTAAATGTCATACGTTTGCAGAAGAGCGCAGTCTTTATGCTTACATCAAGAATAATGATCAAATGCGCGAAGAAGGTTTCAAAGGAGATTTTGAGCACACTTTGATGGCACAGCTCATCAGAGAAATTGTGGACATTGATGACGACAGCAGATGGATTGCAAAAGTGCGGACCCTTTGTGACCTGATGGAAAATCACATGAAAAAAGAAGAGACCCTTGTTCTTAAAAAGCTGGCTCGAATTTTCCCCCAACATGAGCTGGTCACCATGGGGCAAAAATACTCAAGATATCTAGATGAAATTGTTGATGATGAGAAAGTCCCAGCGACCACGACAATATATGATCCTCACGGCACTGCTTATCTTGCAAAAAACTAATTGCAGTAGTTATTAACGGATGGATCTTGAATAATTTGAAGTGTCGAATGTTGAATATGAAATTTTAATTTCAGCTCTTCAGAAACTTGCTTTAAAAATTGATCCCCTGGGGACCCCTTTGGCAAATGCAGATGAGCAGTCATTGCGACTTCCGTTGTCCCAAGGGCCCAAATGTGCAAGTCGTAAACTTCTTGCACACCTGTTTTTGATTTTAAAAAATTTTTGACTTCATTGACGTCAATATTGTCTGGAACTCCATCGAAGGCTAGATTTAAAGATTGACGAAAAATTTTCCAGGTTCCAAGGATTATCACAAATGCAATCAGTAAACTGATGACAGGATCTAACCACAACCATTGGAACTTTAAAGTCAAAAGCCCAGCGACTACAACACCGAAGGAAACAAAAGCATCCGTCAACATATGAAAGTAGGCCGCTTTCATATTCAAATCCTGATGCCTACTTTTTGCAAACATCAAGGCTGTGAATCCATTAACAAAAATTCCAATGCCAGCCACCACAATCATGGTCATTCCCTCTGCCATGGTCGGGGATCTAAAACGATCTGCAGCTTCCCAAATCAAAGTTCCCATGGCGATCAATAAAAAAAGAGAATTTCCCAGAGCCGCCAAGATCGAGGCTTTTTTAAATCCATAGCTTTGCTTCAAGGTCGGACTTTTAAGGCTTATTGCCATTGCTGCCCAGGCCAATAGCAACCCTGCCACGTCACTTAAATTATGACCCGCGTCTGCTATCAATGCCAGGGAGTTGACTTTTAAGCCGTAGAAAAATTCCATGGCGACAAAAAGTAGATTCAGCGAAATCCCAATCACAAAGATTTTCCCTGTGGGTGGCGCATGATGGTGATGATGGTGGCTGTGATCATGGCTATGGTCGTGAGAATGATGATGATGAACACCTGGATGATTATGATGGGCCATGTATTGAAGTTTCCGATTTGTCCCATTAGAAGTAAAGATCTTTGGGGGTATTTTGATGGGTTCAAATTTATTTCAGTCACCAACCTGGGCTTTAGTCACCGGATCTTCCAGTGGGATAGGACTGGCCATCGCTCAAAAATTAGCCACTGAAGGTTGTGGAATCGTTCTTCACGGCATCGAAAATCAAACACGGATGAATGAAATCAGCACTGAATTTAAAAAGCAATTCCAAGCTCCCACGTTTGCAGTTTCTGCTGATTTGTCAGATCCCCAGGCCATTCAAAATATGCTCTCGCAAATTTCAGATCAAAAAATAAATTTAGACATTCTCATTAACAATGCAGGCTTTCAACACGTGGCCCCTATCGAATCTTTTCCATTGAATCTGTGGCAGAAGATGTTGGATGTTCATTTAACAGCACCCATGATTTTAGTGCAAAAATTAATTCCTCACATGCGAGCTCAAAAATTCGGCCGCATCATTAATATGGCCTCTGTCCATGGCCAGGTAGCATCTGTGAATAAATCAGCTTATGTGGCAGCTAAACACGGATTAATTGGTTTTACGAAAGCCATGGCTTTAGAAACCGCAGGACAAGGAATCACCTGCAATGCCATTTGTCCGGGTTGGGTCCAAACACCACTGGTGGAAAATCAAATTAACGACCGGGCAAAAAATGAAAACATCACCTTTGATCAAGCCCGCGAAAACCTGCTGGGTGAAAAGCAGCCCTCAAAACAATTCGTCAGCACAGATGAGCTTGCAAGTTTGGTGATACATTTGTGCTCTCGGAATAGCCAGGCGATGACCGGAGCTGTCCTGACCGTGGATGGTGGTTGGACTTCGCAGTAATGACGCTAGTTTTTAAAAAAGCAAGTCGTCACAAACTTACAGAGGCTAATTTTTCTAAGAAATTTTGTACCGATTCTTCTGGTAAAAACAATTTGTGTCCTGAAGAAATTCGAAGGTCTTTTCTTAATGCCCGATCCAGCTCAGGATTGTAGCTTAAAAACTCTTCATCACTGAGTCCCGAAATTTTTAAGATCTCTTTTACTCTTGCAGATTTTTTGACCTTGATGGTTTCATACTCAAGTGTTTGCTCAGTGACGTGATCAGGCCAAATCATATCTTTGTACATCTGTGCATGCAGGGCCGCTAAAAAACACGTGTAGAAGTTTGCTGAAGCAAAATCAAAATTTCTGGATCTGTAGGATCTTACAATTTTTGCGATATCATTTGATTTTGTGACTTCCATGGCTTTTCGAACGCCACCGGGACCATGATTGTACGCTGTTAAAGCTAGCCCCCAATTTCTTTTTAAAATTTGGTGATTCTCTTTTAGCAACCGTGCGGCCGCTTCCGTGGCTTTCCAGGGATTTCTGCGCTCATCAAATGAGTCATTGATAGTTAAAAATTTTCGTCCAATACCTGGCATAAATTGCCAAATACCTGCGGCTCCCACTTTACTTGTGGCCCCGATCACAAAGCTGGATTCCACAAACGGAAGCCTTGTCAGTTCCACTGGAAGTTTGTGGCTTTCAAAAATCCTTTCCATACCATCCAAATATTGTCCACTTAAAGTCAGACCGTTTTCAAAAAAGTTTTTCTGCCCTGTTTGCACGCGAAGACTCATCGAGGCTGTTGTGATCACTCTTTTTGCAGGACCCTGAATGCTTTGCAAATCCTGCCACCACTGAAGCTCTTCCTCATCAAAGTCCTTTTGATTTTTCTTTGCCATATTTTTAAGTTTTTGACGAATTTCTGAAACTCTTTTTGAGACCAAATTTTCTGCTTTTTTCACATTCAGCCACTGCGCTTTTGCAGGCTGCGTGAGCACTTCACTAATATCGACAACGTCATAAATTATATGCGGGTGCAAAGAATCATGGATCACTTTCTTTGTTGAATCAAATTCAGTGTAAATCCTGAACCAAAACTTTGTTTGATTAAATATCAAATCAGGTATCGCAAACTTTGAATCCACTCGATTCTGAAAATCCGATAAAATCAAATCAGGTGTGGCCTCGGTCAACTGAGGTGAGGTCTCTTGATCGATGGTTAAAAAATCAGAAAATTTAAAAAGTTCCTCTTGGTTTTGACTGACTTCCCAAAAAGGAGAGCTGATCTTTCCAAGATCAACTAACTCATCCGAAGGCTCAACTTGATCTGCAGAGTTTGCGAAATCAGTAGAATCTAGGAAGTTCACTTTTTGAAGGGCTGCCATCGAGGCCACACCCATAAAAAAAGAGACCAAGACTGGGGACCAACGCTGAAGGATCGTATATAAGTTCGACACACGCTTTGATATTTTCATACACACTGTGCTCGCAAGTTTTCGGCCGAGCTGAATGAAATCAAATGGACACTGAGACCCGCCATCGTGTAGTTTTTATTCATCAAGGGACAAAAAAAAGCGATGATGCTTAAAAGTGCAAATTTAATTCATATCTTTAACTGCATAGGGATGGCTCTTTTTTCCACTGGTTGCGCAAGTCTCTTCGGCCATGGGCACTGTCAGCCAGAACAGAAAACATACTCTGATGCTGATTTTACCGTAAAAACGTTAAATTATATCCCCGCTCATCCCTCTGATAAGACACTTTTTATTTTTCCTCCCACTGGTGGCACGAATATCATTGATAAAAGCTACGCTTCAAAATTTTGCAAAAAGGGATATCAAGTTTATGTTTTAGATGGTTGGACAATGGATCAAGAAACTGAAATCGATTTTGAAATCCATCAAAGATTCTATTCAAAAGCACAAAAGGCTTTGGCTTTGGTTTTAAATCAGTCCAAAACAAAATTTAACGGACTGATCGGCACCAGCGTGGGTGGCCTTCATGCCAGCATTTCAGCAAGTGTTCAAGATCGTTTAGATGCAGTCTTTGTTATTACAGCTGGCACGCCCATCGCTGAGGTTGTCGTTTACTCTGATCAAAAGGCGATGAAAGATCTTAAACAAAGACGAAAAGAAAAATTTAAAACCACATCTGATGCCGAGCAAGTCCAAAGGATTCGTCAGGCTTTTCACCTGGAGCCATTTCAATTAGGTGACCGCTATAAAAATAAAGATCTGGGAGTATCCATTGCCACCCAAGATACAGTTGTGCCTGCAGAACAGCAAAACAAACTAAAAAGCCTTTGGAAGCCTATAAAGGAAATCTCTATTCCCAACGATCATTTCTGGGGAATTGTTAGAACATGGCTTTTTCATTCTGATGAGTTGGTTGAATTTTTTGAGCAAAGTTCTCGGGCTCAACTACTTTTCTGAATTTTTTTGAGGCAATCGTGAAAACTAAAAATAAAATGAGAATCTAGCCTGAATCAAAAATAAAGAAAGCCCTGTTTGCACAACACAAACAGGGCTTTATCATGTTACCTTAAATTAAAAATTATTGAACCAATTGCGGAACTAAAGATTGCGTTTGCACGCGGAGCGCAGCTTCAACAGCTAATTTTGCGTTCACAAGCCCAGCACCCAATTCGTTATTTCCATTTGGCGATAATGGTGTCGCTGTTGCCATCAAAATCTGTTTCACTTGTTTGGGTGTTAAGGCTTTGTTTGCAGATTTCATCAAAGCCACGACTCCTGCCACATGGGGAGTTGCCATTGAAGTTCCGTCAAAGCTTGAGTAATTTGTTCGAACTACAACAAGGCTTGCTTTGGCTATCCGGCCAGCAGCCACCGCCTTCATCAAGATCTCACCCACGGTTTGCTCGACCATGAAAACAGGGATCGGAAGAGTGCTGCCATCTTGAGTGATCGCACCACGAATCAAACCAGGAGCATTGTTGTAAACAACAAGTCCAATGGCTCCGGCCCGAATGGCGTTTGTGGCTTTTTCAGCAAACATGATTTCACCGCGACTGACCAAAGCAAATTTTCCGCGAACATTGACATTTGTCAAATCCTGAGGTCGCCCAAGGCCAGCCGGAACAAGTTCGCCAATGGCAGGCGACGTTGGTACCGCAGAACCAGAGAAAGTCGTCGACTTAACAGTTTGATAAGCTTGCTCACTGATTTGAATTTTGGTTTCTGGATCAAGGCCAGTCCCTTGGGGAACAGATGAAATTACATCCACACCAGGAGCGACCACAGAGAGCTCAGGACCATACTGAGAGAACGAAGCTTTACGATTGTCGACATCAGTGGCACCCACCGCAATGACGCCAGGAAGAGCCGCTGGGTAGCTGATCTTGCCTTCACCGCTATTACCAGAAGCTGCAACAACTGTAATTCCTGATGACAATGCTGATTGAATAGCTCGTCTTTCAGAAGGAGTCGAAAAGGCTCCGCCGAGGGACATGCTGATCACATCTACTTTTTGGCTGACACCCCAGTTGATACCGGCAGCAATTGCCACATTTGAACAACCCTCGGCACAAACACGGCCCATGAGAATTCTAGCTTCTGGGGCAACGCCGGTAAAACCAGAGTTATCTAAAGAGGCAGCAACTGTTCCCGCGACGTGGGTTCCGTGTCCACCCAAATCGAAGAAAGGATAAGGTACGTTATTATTGCTCTGACCAACGAAATCACGACCGGCCTCGAAGTTTGCAGCCAATGATGGATGATCTTTATCAATGCCGGTATCCAAAACAAGGACCCGTGCGTTTGCACCGCTTCGAGAAGGGCCCCAAGCTTCAATAGCTCGTACAGCTTTAATTCCCCATGGCGTGGGTTGACCACTGTCTCTGAATCTTCGATTTGAGAACTGGTGGGGAGCTACAAGTCCCACAACTGGGCGAGGAGCTTTAAAAAATACTTCCTTATCAACAAATTCAACTGCGGGATTTGCTTTCAATGCCGCCACTTCATCTAAAGAAGATGTTTTGACGATCAAAGCGTGAACTTCAGATAGATGGCTTTCCATCTGTCCGTTGAATTTCGAGCTTTGCACATGAGTCAATAAAGCCTGCGTGTTGTGCGACAACGCTGCTTTTTGCGCAGAAACCATGCCTGATGTGGGCTGCTTCATGGCGACGAAATACCGGGACTCTTGAGCTGCCTGTGCCATTCCTACAAAAGCAAGTAAGAGAACAGATACTGTTAGATTCATTCTTGATTGAGCTTTCATTGAGGTCTCCTTGGACATTTGTCCATGCATGGTAGTCTCATATTGGAATCATATAGGTTGCAAGCTCTAAAAAACCGAATTTCTTCGAAGTATTAGGGGTTTGAAAAAGTGAAATTACCTGTCATGACCTACAAGGTGCCAATTTGGAACCTGTAATCGAATTGGTAAATAGATGAGCACATTGAATAAATCAAACCCTTACCAAGCCATTCAAAATTGTTTGGGAAGTGCTCAAAAATAGATCACTTTTTTCAATGCGCTGTCACATTAGAAACGCTTTTAGCTGAGCAAAATTTCTCTTCTCGACTGAAGTCCAGAATCAAGTTTTCGCCTTAGACCATCGTCAAGACATCGCGAAGTTTTAGTGGGACTCTGAAAGCCCAACGGAACTAAAA
>Ga0164292_10001401_pt1 | contig 19381 bp, 13 predicted proteins | sample GEODES117metaG_FD_111486 | JGI IMG/M metagenome (GOLD analysis project Ga0164292, IMG submission 111486) | Eutrophic lake water microbial communities from Lake Mendota, Wisconsin, USA - GEODES117 metaG | ecosystem: Environmental > Aquatic > Freshwater > Lake | place: USA: Lake Mendota...
AAATAGCGAAGGGAACTTGCGATCTGGGTTGAGGTTGGCAGATGGCGCTAAGCCAATAGTGCCGGTACACGCAGGGCCGAGGTCGGACAAAATATCGCCAAACAAGTTTGATGCAACCACCACGTCGAAGCGATCAGGTGTTAGAACAAAACGTGCGGACAAGATATCAATGTGTTGCTTATCGGTTGTAACGCCCGGATATTCTTTACCGATTTCCGCGGCGCGCTCATCCCAGTAAGGCATGCTGATCGCAATGCCGTTCGACTTCGTCGCAATCGTGAGGTGCTTGCGCGCACGACGCGAGGCCATCTCAAAGGCGAAGCGCAACACGCGATCACAACCAATGCGCGTAAAAATCGACTCTTGCAGAACGATCTCGCGATCGGTGCCTTCAAACATTTTGCCGCCAACAGCGGAGTACTCGCCTTCCGTGTTTTCACGCACGACGAAGAAGTCGATATCCCCTGCTTTGCGATTGGCAAGCGGGCACGGAACACCGTCAAACAACCGAACCGGACGCAAGTTGATGTACTGATCAAATTCGCGACGGAATTTCAGCAAGGAACCATACAGCGAGGTGTGGTCGGGCACAATTGCGGGCCAGCCGACTGCTCCAAAATAAATCGCATCGCAGTCCTGTAGATGTGACTTCCAGTCATCAGGCATCATCTGCCCTGTCTGCGCGTAATAATCGCAAGACGCCCATTCAAAGTGACGGTATTCCAAATTCAAACCAAACTTGTCGGCTGCGGTTTTCAGGACCTTCAAGCCCTCGGGCATCACTTCTTTACCAATACCATCACCAGGCAGCACTGCGATACGAAATGGGCGGCTCATGCGCGAATCCTCTTGTATAAAACGGAGTGAATAAGATAGCGCGATGTTAACCTTTTCCCAATTTTTTGCCCTGTTTCGACTAAAGCAATTCTTATGGGCGATCGAGAGCCACGCGCTGATTACTTAGAGGTATGCTTCTGACATCTTCATCAAGGAATACAGACATGAAACTATACGGATTGCCCGGCGCTTGCTCACTGGTAGACCACATTGCACTCCAATGGGTTGGCAAACCGTTTGAATACGTTGCTATTGGCCGCGACGCTCTTAAACAAGCACCCTTTCTCGCTGTTAGCCCCATGGGTGCCGTGCCTGCCATCGATGATGAGGGTTTTACCCTGACGCAAAATTGCGCGATTCTTGAATATCTCGCAGAAAAAAATCCTGAGGCGCATTTGCTTGGCGGTGACTCACTCAAAGCGCGCTCTGAGGCAAGACGTTGGCTTGCGTTCTGTAACTCGGATATCCATAAAACCTACAGCATGATTTTTGGTGCCGCCCGCTTATTAAACGACGCCGCAGGTCAGGCGGAGCTGAGCGGTAACGCCTCACAGCGTGTACGAGACATGTACGGAATCATTGACAAGCATCTCGCCGGTCGTGACTGGTTATCTGAGGGGCGCTCCGTGGCCGATGCATACCTTTATGTCACGCTGCGCTGGGCAAGTGCGAAGAAAATCGACCTCGCCGACATGCCAAACATCCAAGCGCATTTCAAGCGCATGTCGGCGGATCCCGCGGTGCAAGCGGCTTTGTCGGCTGAGGGTTTGAACTAAGTCGGTTTGAATAAGGTGCGTTGATGGCGCGCCTTACTTCTTGCAGTTTGCTGGCCCTAACGCATCTTGCGCTGCTCGGTCTAAACTGATGTTGAGTTCTTTTACGCTCGTCGCGGTATAGACCTTTCCTCCAGTAGCAGCAGCCACACAGTTTGCCGCACCTGTACCTCCAATATCTACTACATTAATTTTGAGATGCGGCTTAACTTTTTTAAGTTGCTGCGCAACGTAACAGGGATCGCCGTTACAGGATTCAGCACCATCTGAGACCAACAAAATCATTGCCTCTCGGGTGACGCCATCTACAAGCTGACCAGCCTCGTACAAGCCATCGCCAAGCGGAGTCCCTCCTTTCGGAGTGAGTTGGGACAGTCTATTAATCATTTGTCCACGCTGACTTGCGGAGAACCGCCCCATATTATTTGCAGTCGGACAAGTCTCAGCGACGACAAGACCGGTTTGCACGTCCCGAGGTAAGCGTTGCACCACGCCAATCGTCGCTTGCCGCGCGATCGAGATACGCGTCGGCTCTGCGGTCAGTTGTTCGTATCGCGCGATCTCAGAGGGCGATGGACGAAAACCAGGACGACCTGCGCGCTGTTTCAACTGCCCTAACCACTTCTCGTCCTCTGCAGTGGCCGAAATATTCAGTTCCATTGAGCCCGAAGAATCAAACATCACAACCATTTCTGGCGCGAGTTCTGGTGGCCTGTCACTCGGACATAGATTTTTCGCATTGTCGATCGTCACCACTGGCTTGGCTACGGGCTTTGGTGGCGGCGCAGGAGGAGGAGGTGGCGGCGGTGGTGGTGGTGGCGGCTCAGGCTTTACCGGTTCGGGTGGTGGTTCTATGACCGGTGGATCGAGTGGTTTTGTTTCGGGCTCGGGCAGCGGCTCCGCTACCTCGGGCGCTGGTGGCACTGGGGAAGCAGGCGCAGGTTCTGGCGCAACTGGAGGAATCACGGGGCTTTGTGGCAAGGTCTCGGGTGTGGGCTGGGTGGGCTCGGGAGGCAAGTCAATGGCTTGCCGTGGAGATACAGGGCAGAAATACCACCACAGCAAAAGAAGAATGAGCAGCAGAGCGAGCACACCCAACAGCCATGGGATTGCACGTCTCGCTTGGCTTAACGCTGTGACTGGTAATACCGGAGGGGTGAGTACTGGGCGTCGAGTCTTGGAAGGAATCGCGCTGTCCCAAAACAAAATGACGGGCTGTCCCCCAACACTATAAATTGCCTCGATGGGCGGGGGCTGGCTTGCATCGCGCAATAGGCGGGCGAGTTCTGTATCGGCATCTGTCGCATTCGATAGCGACGCAGCCCGTGCACGGATAGCATCGAGTCGAGCAAAGATCTGTCCATTCAGCTCTTCTTGGTCCGCGCCACTCAGTGCTGCATATTCGACCGGTTTGCCCTCAACGCTTGTCGACCAAGTGACTTGTCCATTAGTCGCAATGGCGGGCTTGGCGTAGAGTGTCGCGACGCTGGGTGGGACCGTGCGCCCCAACCCAGTTATCAAGCGATCGTATAGAGACTCAAGCCCAGCAACGCTGCTAGGCTCGAAGGATCGTTGCGCGATCCGATTCACAGTTTTACTGCGTCAGAATTGACGATTGACGTTGCAACTTGTCAATTTCCTGCTGTAGCGCCGTGACTCGCTTCTGCAACTCTTGTCCGTTTGCCGCTGAGGAATTGACAGGCGTCGCGTTCAACTGGTTGAGCGTGGCGGTCGCCTGCCGAATCTGCGCGCTCAAGGCCTCATTGCCCGGATTCGTCGCTCTCACCTGTTGGAGATAGTTATTGACACTCCGATTGATTGCGGAAAGCTGGTTGCGTCGTGCCGATACATCTGCCTTGGTCAGCTCGTTTTTCTTTTCTAGGGCCTCGAGCGCCTCGCGCAATGCTGCGTTAGTTTTACGCGCCTCAGCGAGTTGCGCATCCTTGTCCTTGGCGCGCGCATCGTAAGAACCCGAGAAGTCGCAGTTCATCTTTGTGAGTAATCCTGCATCACGTAGCGCGCGAGGATCGCAGCCAGCCTTGTCAACCGCGCAACCTGCCACCAAAAGTGTAGTCACGAGTACTGAGGTAAGTTTGAGTGTACGTTTCATCGCGTTAGCCTTCGACCTTGATTGATGAACTTAAAGCATAGGCCGCATCAAGTTCGCGTTTCATTGAGTCACGCGTACGACTCAGCTGCGCTAATTGCGTCTGTAATCTACGGGTATCAACACCAGCAGCCCGCTCCTTATCAATAACATCTTGATAGCCGTCGACGCGAGCGTTGATGTCGGCAAGCTCTTTCTCGAGATAGGCTTTATTCGCTTTGATCCGATCTAGCTCCTGTTTTGCTTTACGCTGGTCAACTTGTCTGGAACTCACCTGACGTTGCAGCTGCTGAAGCGTCTGCTGGTTCTCGCGCAATACAACGTTGATGTTTTGAATTCGGGTCTGTAGTTTTTGATTGTCACCTTGTACGTCTTCAATATATGCGTTAATACGCTGTTCATTATTCGCGTACTTCGCACGCCTAGAATCAAGCAGGTAGTTGGCACCCGCGCCGACCCCACAGCCAGCAACCGCAGCTATCGCCATGCAAGCCGCTTTGTTTCCTGAGTTGCTTACCGCACAGGCTAAAACGCCCGCAGCTGCACCTGCTGCGCAAGCTTGCAGACCAGACTTGCTAAAGAACTTAGCGTCTTCGCCACTCGTTAGCCGCGGATCGACGTCCCCTCCTCCAATATTTTGACATCCAACGAGGAAGATCGAACAAATGAGCGCACCGACTACTGTACCCAATCGGCGGGGAAGAATATGCAACATGCGAAATGCTCCTTTCGTTTAGTTATTAGGAACAGCTTTACAGCTATTTAGCCAGTGGTCCTGGCGAATTTTCTTATCTTTGATATATTCACCGAGGTGCTTTACGTAGGTATCAAGGTAGGTATCGAGATTGTTAGTCTTACGGGCAAGCAACTGCTGCTTCTTTGCGCGCGCCTCAGGCTCTATCATTGTCATAGTGTAAATCGTTCCGGCTTCGACAAGTGTGTCGGAGTATAGACTTACAGCCAGGTCTTGCGCCGATTTACGACCGTCTAAGTTTCGCTTCATTGTTTTGCAACGAGCTTGATCGGACTCTTCAAGAGACTCCACCTTGGCACAGTTCTCTTGAAAGTTCTTACTCAACAAATCAAAAAATCGTCCCTCCCGGTTTGCGAGCACGCACATAAATGCCCCTTGTTGTAGGGCGGAGCGTATCGCGACACCGCGTTGCTCATCTCGCATCTGGTTACTGGAACGCAGGTCCGTACGAAGCGCCTCAAGCTCCTTTTTAAGCTTGTCATCTTTGAGCCCGGACATCAGGTTCGACAGCCGATCTAGCGTACTTGAACCAGCAGACTGATTTGTCGTGCCAGCGCTAGGTGTTGCGGGAGCACTCGGCGCCGTGCCAAGTAAGGCCCATTCTTGTTCGATCTGTTTGCTACGCTGTACGGACGTGAGCGCCGGAGAAACTAAGGCCAGACGAAAACCGCTCATGCGTGGACGATTGGCTTCATTAGTTTGGTAGTACACCTGCTCTTGTCGCCAGGCTGTTCTGATATCGGCCTCTGGAGTTAAGTAGTTCGCACCTCGGACGATGAAGCCGCCCGCCTGTCCATGGAAGCGGTCGAGCTTGTTCAGTCGAAATGGCTCAAACATCATCTCGTCCGCGTTCCCAAGGATGTCGTGTAACCCTAAAGGATTCGGTGCTAATAACCCAACAAGCTGCAGTTTTCCATTTGCCGACTGGGATCCGGCAAACCAAACATGTTTGTTCAATCCATCGGCCATAGGGTAGCGGGACTCCCTAAATTCGCTACTGCCCACGCTGTTGCCCCCACGTGCAGCAAATTCCCACTCCACCTCGGTCGGCAAGCGTACGAAACCCAATGCCCCATCTTCTTTCGGCAATTTATCAGGTGCATTTTTACGCAGCCATAGATTTAAACGATCGCTGAACTGCATTGCGTCAAACCAACTAAGCGCAGTCTTTGGGAGCATAAGCTTCATTGCTGGCTTTGGACACGCATCCTGCATGACTGCCTGATATTGCAGTTCGGTGACTTCGTATTTACCTAAAAGATAATAGCGACCTGTTGCAGGAGGCGCTGCGGTGAAGCTTCCTGCGATGTGAGCTGGGTGCGCTTGTTCAAGATGCCGTTGGTTAGACTCTTCCGCACCCAACGTAACACCGAAGTCATCTAAAGGCTTGATGCCTGGCACAAGGACCTTTCGAAAAGTCATCGCACCATCGCAAGGCAAAGTAAGGACGACATCGTCAGCCAGAGGCTTGGGATTAAAAAAACGCGCTTCCCATTGCTGTGCCGCTGTCGGGCCAAAGAGTACGATTCCCGCCATACAAACCAGCAGGCGTAATTGGTGTTTAAACATCTCGTAAACTCTCCGCGGGTTCAATTCGTGTTGCCAATAGGCCACCGACTGCGCACACAACAATACTGATCGCCAGAGCGCTTCCTAATCCAATCACAAAATGTATCAGCTCTAACCGACAAACGAAGGTTCCACGAGCGAGATGGGTCGCAAGTACATAATTAAACGTATTACTTCCAACAAAATACATCAAACAACCGAGTCCATAACCAACCATTGTCAAAAAAAGTGCTTGTACGATTACATAGCTAAGCATGCTATATCGTCCGTATCCAAAAAGCCTTAACAGTGCAAGATCTTTGCGTTTACGATCAATATTTGCCATTAGCGCACCAATCAGTGATGCAGCACAACCCAAAGCTGCTGCCCACGCGATAACAGCAAAGACAAAGCCCAACACGCGGTCTATTGCCTGCACCGATTTAATCTCAGCTATCCGACTGGAGGTCTCGATACCTTTAGTTTGCAGTCGTTCAACGACTTGCCCAACAGACTCGATGGACTGGGCATATATTCGCGCACGGGCAAAGTGTGATCGCGTGACCGGCTCCGTGCCAGTGTTGGAATCAAGCATTGGCACCTTTACCCCATCGCGATAGTCTTCCACAGCGATTAACAACGGAAGTGTAGTGAGTACTGCAGGTCGACTAAATACGTGTATGGGTAAGATGGCACTCACTCGGACCTGTTTCTGTGCTCGCTCGAGAGTTTTGTCGAGAGTTCGAAACACTCGCACGTTCAGCGTGTCGCCAACCTCTAGTTTTAGGCGATCAGCAGCGCTGCGCGAAAGAACAACCTCAGAGTCCTCCGAGGGCGCGGCGAGCCCCCCTAATAGTGGGTCACCGACCGCCGTGGGAAGCAGCTCAACATTTTCCAGAAACCGTCGGCCATCCACGAATAAGTCAGCTTGCGTATTAAGTGAACGCGTCATGGGAATGACAAAGCCAACCCCCGCTTCCTTACGCAACTGAGCAAACCACTCGGCATCTAGGCGTGCACTTGCTGTCATTTGTATTTCTTTGTTGCGAGGATCTGAAAGTAGTTCGGCACGCAACTGGCTCACGATTCCAAACTTCAGTCCAAACAACAATAGCAGAGGTCCAACGACTGCCAGGATGGAAGCAATCACACACAGAGAGATCTTTTTATCAAAGAGAATGTCCCGCAGCGCAAGGCCGAACAATACTAGTGCACTTGGACGGGAACGCAGGCGTAATGAGAGGGAACTAGGCATGAAATACCACCTTCCCTGCACCCTCTTGCTGCCCTGTTAGTCGTTGCAAGCCGAATCGATCGACTAGATCCCACTCGTGGGTCACAATAAGCGTAGCAATACCCTCTTGCGTTGTAATCTCGACAATGAGGGAAAAAAGCTCTTGAGCCAGAGTGGGGTCGAGCGCGGCTGTCGGCTCATCAGCCAAGAGCAGCGTGGGACGACGAGCAAGAGAGCGCACAAAGGATACTCTCTGTCGCTCGCCAATTGAGAGCTCACGTGGCATACGATTCAAAAGCGATTTGAGGTTCAAGCGCTGAATGAGCTTCTGCACAAGCGGATCCACTGTCACGGATCGGGACATCCGCACAGGCAAACATATGTTTTGCCAAACATTTAGATATGGCAGTAAGCCACCAGTTTGCGGAACAAAGCCCAGACCGTGTTGTCGGATACGCGCCCATAATTGCTCGCGTGTAGCTTGATCCAAGGACATCGATGCCCGGATGTCAATATCATCAATGTGGAAACGCTCAACCCGATGCGCCTGCAGGAGTAAACCAATTGTTTCGAGTAAGGTGCTCTTGCCGCAGCCGCTAGGGCCAACGACCGCTACAACCTGCCCCGGCAACAACTCTAGTTCGGGCACCTCGATCCGGAAGGTCTGATCGCTACGTCCGCGTTCTAGCGCTAGGTTAGCGATCGAGAGGACTGGCCTAGACACTTAGGGCAACGCCTCGAGGGGCACCGGGTAGACGAACTCACTCGGGTCGCTTCCTTTGGCCAATGAAACCCAGGCATCAGGGTCGGCGTTAAATGCTTGGTATTGCTTAAGCTTAGTATTCAAGCGAATCATAAATTGGGTCTGCGCCGAGACAGACATGCTCTTCCACTGGTCTTCGTCTAAGCCGAGCACATCACTTTTGTAAGGCAAGCCCTCAAGATACTCATCGAGGAGACCCATCTGACCGAGCTTCTGTGCGTTTGGCCCGCGCAAATCATTAGGATCCCGACCCATCGTGGCAGCAATCGACCTAAGTTGCGCAAACATATCCGCTGGTGAAACAAGTGATGCGTTTGCGGCATCCACAATCTTGCGAACGATACTACTAAGATCGCTTAACTGGGCTTTCGTCAGAAGCACACGGACCTCTGTGGTTGGTACATTTTGCTTCAGCAAGTCGCGGTCGCTAATCCAAGCCTGAAAAAATGGAGGCGCCTTCGCGTTGGTCGCACCACCTAAGTAGGCGAGTTGCATCGCTCGGCCAATCAGCACCGCGTCTTGGGCAATTGCCACCGAGGGATTCGCAGCCGCGGAGGGTGTCGCTGGAATAGCGGGTGCGGGCGTGGCGTTACTCGCCGTCAATGCGCTACCCGGAACAACCTCGCCCATGGAGGCTTGTTTGATTTGCGAAACAAGAGATTGACCCAAGGCCTCGATTGTTTCACCAAACACATTGACACGTCCCGCGTCAACCGGATAGTAAAGCGCACGGTTTGTAATCGCACTAAAGGCCAGCGTTTCATACTGTGCTTGTGCCGACTGGTGATTATGCTTACCTTCGCCGGTTTTAAGGTGCAACACATACAAAGCAACGCCCTTCTCTTTTGCCCGACTGCGCAAAGCCTGCGCGTCCAGCCCTGTCGAGGAAAGCGGATCACCCGCATCGATCGCTCCGGCATCGGTGATGAGAACAATATAGCGCGCACCAAACTCGTTCCAATTAATCTTGTCGAGCGCTTCCTGCACCCCAGCGTATGGATCCTCATCGAACTTTGGCGTGGATACCTTGGTTGCCTTCAGGTCTTTAATTTTTGCTACGAAGTCCGCGCCGTCTTTAACTTTCGTCGGGTCTACATATAAACGGGTTGTGTACTCCAGTTGCGGAACAGCTTTCAAGTTAGAACGAAAGGCAAGGAGACCAAATTTAACCTTATCACCGAGCTTTTCCTTCTCCATGCGTGCGTAGATCGTTTGAACCGCTTGGCGTGTGCGTTCGATGTAGGGATCCATGGATAGCGTCGAGTCAATGACGAACATTACGCCAGCACTAAACGCTTTAATCGAACTTTGTACTGCTTGCGGACTAGCGGCAGAATTGGCCCCCGCATCTTGCCGACTAACCGATGCTACTTCTAACAAGCGTACGTTAAAGCCCGCATCACTCATCACTTCTTCTGCCTGTAATATTGGCAACAAATAGAAGTTTTTCTTGAAGTCCACAAACAACTCGGGCTCACGCGCAACGACCCTCAAGTCACGCCCAGTATTCTTCATGTTATCTAAGATAGGCGTGTACACGCTTGATGGGTTTGATGCGTCTAAGACCCCTTCGATCGTTTTACGGTCCTTAAAAAATAGGGATAAGTCTCGACCAGCGGGATTGGTAAATGCCAATGACATCTGCATTTTCCAAGGCACCGTACATTTCGCGTCGAGCCACCCAATTTTCTTGCCAATAGTGTCCAAACCAACTTGAACCCAATCGACTCCACCCACGTTACTACGTGTATAGACGTAATAACGACTAAACGCCTCCTGGGCTGCTCCGCTCGCATCTCCCGGCTTGGCATATAACTTGCAAGAAGGTGTTGTCAAAACGCGCTGATAGAGCGTCTTCTTACCTTCCTGCAAAAGTGGGCGGTTATCAGATTGCGCAAAGGCAGACATCATGACGAACGTTGAAATGAGTGCGACGATCGAGTGATGAAGTTTCATAGTTATCTTAATTTTTTAAGGCTTGAACGCGTGCCTTAGCATCGGCGTTGTCAGGTTGCTTTGAAAGCACCAACTCATACCAGTAAATTGCGGTTGCCTTGTCAGGAGCAGCAATACAACCAGCTTTATGGAATTCCGGATCAAATTCGCGTGCGTAGGCAAGCGCTACAACGGCGTCACCTGACTGACTCTTAAACGCGTACAGCCGCTGCACCAGATCACACCGTTTGGCTAACTTAGCAGCTTCAATCACCTCAAGTGTCTGAGCGGCCTCGGGATTCGTCTTCAAACACTCTTGCAAAAATGAAAGATCGGCAGTTGCGGCCGCGAGTGCGCCCGTGCTACAGGGCGCAGGCGGAGTCAATACGGGGGCTGCTGTCGGAGCGATAGGCGGCTGTGTTGCGGAAGATGCACTGACGGGCGGTGTTGCTTTAAGTGAGTTCCAAATAAAGTATCCCGCTACTAAGGCAACAACCAACGCAATGACCAACATCCAGAGCAAGTTGTTCGACTTTTGTTGGGGCGCTGGTTGAAGTGGGGGATCATCGGCAGCGATCATTATCTGCTCGGGCGGCACGGGTGTTGCCTCCGTTGCTGCGGCGACTCTACCAGAAACCCGCGCGATTGGATCGGCTGTGGTTCCCGCAGCATGCGATGAGAGGATACCTTCGCGAATACGCAACACGCCCTGCATCACTAACTCGCCGCATCTTAGCTGGAGCAAGTAGGTCATTTGTATTTTTTCAACGAGGGGGTCAATAATGCCTGGACCAAGCACTAACTCTACGTAATCGCCAGAGCTCAGTGCACGATCCACCTGATGCCATGTTTGTGACGCAGACCACTCGCCATTGAGTGCTAAAAAGCGACTATCTTGGTTTCGTTGAATAAGAATTTCTATTTGACCCAGCGGATCCAGTGCGTCGTGCGTGACGCTCGGCAACGCAAGCAGACCATGGCCGGGTAAGCCGTTCGTCGCGCTAACGATCTCAGGTCGAATACTTTTCATGTTGCGGACACTCGCGCAGAATTGAACTTCGCAATTAGCCCACCAAGCTCAGCGTTCTGGTCAGGCCGTATCTCTCGACCGGCATCATGTCCAGCATTTTCGACAATGAGCTGTGCAAGCCCAACTAGCCAGTCGCCCATATAAGCGCGTGTGTGCTCAATCGGCTCGTTGGTGATCTGTGGCAAAGCACCCGCCTGGATACGTTGCGGTTGCTCAAAGAGACGATGGCCCTTGTTTACTCTACTTTCAGGACGACCAGACAGCGGCAGACTCACATAACCGAGCCACGCAATGTAGTCAGAAAAAACGGTCTTCGCCGCTAGCACCTGTCGATCAACGAGTTTCTCTCGCTTTGTACCGACCTGCTCTGTGCGGGATACCACCTGGAAGAGTGCATTCTGTAAATCGAGTCTCGTCGCGCCAGTAATCAACTCATCACACATCATTTCTGCACTGGCTTTGGGTAGGCCAAGGTATGTCAACAAACTCGCTTCGCTAGGAATACCGCGCAGGTGATTAATCCATTCGCGCAGCACAGCTTGGGCAAAGCGCGCGTCACTTCCAATTGGCTTTAACTTCTCTGACGCTGGCGCAGCCGTTGGCTTATCTCCGAACAAATCGAGATCATCACCTAAACCGAAAGGGTCGTCGCCAATATTCAATGCGGACGGCACTGAATCGGTAGCAGTCACGTTAGATTGATCCGTCGACACGTCCGCACCCATGTACAGACCTTGAAGCAAGGGCTCGGGTAACTGGAGTTTTTCTTGTATTTCAGCTAACAGACGAATGCGAGGAGTTAAAGCGGACACAACCGATTGCGCAATCTTCTTCTTGGCCTCGACTTCCCCCATCCCATCCTGGGCAAACCAACGCGAAAGTCGATTTTCGACGAGGTCGTGAAGCACCTCCTCCATCTGTTCACTGATCCGATCTAACTTTGCTTGTCGCGTGCTGACCTTGGCTAGATAATCACTGAGCCGATCGACGCCACCATCATTGAGTTGCATCATCGAGGTCCATGCCTGTGCAGGATTCGCCACGTGGCTTTGGATCAACTCTGCTTTTAAGAACGTAGCTTCCATCAAACTGATCTGCGAGCCCTGACTGGCAGTGACAGCAACTTCCTGACCATTCTCTAGGTCTAGGAATGCAACTGGCATACGAGGCTTGCGAACGAGGAACGCATTATCAAAGGACTGCCCATTCGCCCAGTCCTGCATCCACTCAAATCCACCAAACCGTTCGAGCATGGTCATCTTGATCAAATTGTTCCATACCGTGTGCAGCATGTCCTCATCTTTTCCGAGTGAATCGGCGATCTTGATGTCGAACATGGTGACTGCCCACAACAGACCTGGCGCTCTTCTACTGCGTTCAGTGGAAGTAGCACCCTGCGTCCTCCTAATCCACTCAGTCAACACAGGTCCCACATCCGTCACATCAGACTGCTTGTGTGACGCGGTGCACACCACCAACACATTCATTTCCTGAGTGTCTGTATAACGCTCAAACAAATAGGCAACTTTGCCTCTTAGCAATAATTGCGCAACGGGATTGCCGGATTGATCCTTGCTTTGTGCCGCGCTAATGTCAGTGAGCGAATCCAAACCCAAGCGACCACGATAACCAGGGAAGTCAAGTAGATCGACCTCCTCGAAAACAGCTTGATGCGGCTTATTCACTAAAGGAAAAATCAATTCGGCTGTGAGCGCAGCGAGCTGGGCGATAGGTAATAATCGCTTTGTACCGTGTGTGCCATCAAGGACGGGAAGCACTTCAAGCTGAATATCCTGCGCTCGCCCAAGTCTTTCAAGCATATCGACGTTCATAATGCTGTCGGCTTGCGACAGGGCGCCGTTAGCTCCGCTTGGTCGCACTAGCGCCTCTATCGGGGCGTAGACTCTCTTTGGATGACCGAGCGCTGCAAGTGCACGCGAAAGTGACAAAAAGGTGTCAGTCAGTGCAGGAGCTTGCTTCCACAGGCACGCAAACAACTGACTCCGATCATCAATGCTCAAGTATGGCGCGAGCGTGACAGCGCGGGGCAAAAACTCACCTTCAAGAACCCGAATCGAAGCGGAAAATCGGTCTTTGAGGTAGTCCCATAGCGATACCATGTCATCTTCAGTAACGCCCGCTACGCGTGAGGGTAAACGGCGACCCTCGAGCTCCAGCAACTTAGCGCGCGCCGTTACCAAGTCAACAGCATCTCCAATTTTTTCAAAATTTAAATCATTGAAAAAAGAATTGACCAAGATTTTCGCAAGTTCGATCTCTTCGAATAACTTTAGCTCGAGTGGAAAGCCCTCGGGCCCCTGCTTAGCGCGGAAGCTAAAACGGGTCACTAAACCTGTCGCTTCCTTTCCACCGCCTGGCGGGTTGATGTGGCTCAAGAAATCCAGACGTTTTCCATCGACCTCTGTCTCGAGTCTGCCATCTCCACCAGCAGCCAGGGCAGAAATAAGGTAGGACTTACCCGCTTGAGACAAGCCAAAAAACCCCACAGTGGAAGGAAGACTGGACGCCACGGCTAGGCTCTTGGCTTGATTGCGCACTCGTCTGAGTTTCATCACCAGGCTGTCAGCCTCGTTATCGACGCTTCGCGCATTGGAGCGAACCCGTTGAATCCAATCAATGGCTGCGCCGGATTCAGTATGAATCGTCGTCCAACCTTGCGAGAGTTTCTGTGAAAGTAGATCTGTCATGCTAATTACCTTACGCTGCCGCTGTCGAGCCAATATTGCGAGTCACCTAGGCCAGCATCGATCATAGTGTTGAGTTTGAACTTCACTTTACTCTTAGAGCCGCCTTCCACCGAGGCGAGCTCAAAACTCTCTGCCCCTGCCCGCTCGTTGCGGCGTAGTGACACTTTAAGCACAACGCCCTTAGCAGCAAGCTTTTCTCGCAGGTCGCGGTCGTCGATCGTTAGTGTGTAAAGCGGCGACGCGGGCCAACGATCCGCATCCAGTTGCCGGAACCCTAGCCGCATGGCGCCACGGACCTCAAACGTCGTATCGGGAAAGTCGTAATCTGGATTATCTAAGTCAATATCTCGGAAAAACACATTGGCGTCTTTGATCGCGTTATTGTTATCGATCATACCCATGTAGCGCAGTGTTGAATATGGTTTGAAGGCGGCCGAACGAAAGAAAAAATTGGGAAGGCGCAAGCTTTTACTCAGCAAACAAAGCATGGCACCAACCGCTGCCGTACTTTTTGGATCATCGACTCGTCCATTCTTATGAAACGGGTACCAAGGACCTGTCTTGTATTGATGGAGCGGTAATATGCGACCTGCAGGAAGCGACTGTAACGACCGAACAAAAGCCAGAACACCTGGCATGCGTGATGGTCGCCCAGTCAGTAACAGCACATCGGGCTGATAGGCATAGATCACTTCGGACAAAGCTTTCAGCGATTTACAAATACTGATCTCGCCCCGAACAAAGTGTTCGTGCAAGCGCCGCAGGTTGATATGTATCCCTGTCTCGAGTACATCAAAGCCGGCTGCTTGAGTGCCTGCCGCACGATGCACCGCAGCGTTAACATAGTCAAGCACGTCGGGGGTCGGACGCGCATAGTCAGTCAATAAATCGTTGATTGCGACAACGCCCAGGTTACCAGGCTCGAGCGGATCATATTTCTCGTACTCTTTAATGATACGCAGCGCGATCGGATAAAGAACTTGTAAGGTTAATTGTTGACGCAGCACAGAAATTTGCGCATCAAGAGACTCGCTGCCCATCAGGCGAGAGACCAGCGCATCAGGCTCGGGGACGCCAGCGCCTTTAAACGCCTCATTAATAGATGGGATGACCATCAAGCGAATAACATCGAGCACGATGTCATCACCCGCAATCTTAAAGCCGTCGCGATAGCGTTGCTCTGGAACGATGTATGCGCCACCGCCACCAGCACGGTCAGCACCACCCTCGCCCTTATCTAGTGAGTACTCGTTGATCACCAGGTCAGTCGTACCGCCACCGATATCAATTGTCGCAATGGATATGTAAGGGTCTGAATTCCCAGCACGGGGCGCTTGGTCGGGTCGAGCAAGCGCTGCAAAGAACTCCTCGGGACGTCCGCCGAAGCTGTTTTGTGTTTCGCTAAATAGATATACAACTTGCCCACAGGTCGCTTCATCCCATTGAATATGCACTTCCGGAAAATCCGGAAAAGCGAGATCGCGATCCTCGTCCGACTCAACGCCGGCGTCCTCCGGATGCCAGCCAAGACTCTTCCAAATGAGTCCAATCGCTTGATTCATCCGTTGTTCAAAGATCTTACGCTCCGGTTGCGGCATCGCCGGCGGCACAGTCAGGATAATCGAACGCAGATGGCGAGGAACTCGGGCATGGCTCTGCCGCAGGCGTTGGGCCGGACTATTTATTTGTGCCAGCGCTTGGGCGAGCACTTCGCTCAACATAAAGGTCATTAACGAGCTGCGCGAATAATGCGGATGGAACACTGGCATCCTGTCGTTCGGCTCTAGTGTGTACAGCGCTTCACCCAGCTCATTAATTAAGCGTGACACCGGTGCTGCGGTCGCATGCGGTTCAGCATCGAGCTTGATATAAGATGTGTTAAAACGCCAGCCTGGCTCGAAACTTTCTTGATCCCAAAGATAACGCTTTGGACTTGAGAGCCCCGTAGCCCCTTCGGTTCCACGACGCAAACTAGCCAAACGCCCTGCCTCATGACCGACACGCGCAATCGTTGGCCACAAGAAAGCATCGCTTCGGCCACTTTGTACTGAAAAATGATCTTTACCAAAACTGGCTTGCGAAAACTCGATGCGACTTTCAAACGCTTCGCTGTAAATATATTCTGGCCGAGACAAATCTCGTAGCGAGAGTTCATACCTGCGGCGCAACCCATCGCTCTCTTGAGGATGATCTTCAATCAAAATACCGCAACTTCTGGAGTTGCCAATATCCAGTACTAAGTCAACGGGTATCGGCTTATACAAGTCGTTCGGTGCGTTTGAAATCACCTTGATCTCTGGCAGACTGAGCTGAGTGCCAAGCAGATGCAAAACGTTTAGGTAGTGTGCTTGATGATGGAGCGCGCTGCTTTCAAGTCGAATATCTTCGGCGTCCTTCTTTAACCTAGGCTTACCCAGTTCGCCAAAAATCTCCTTCAGCCATTCGTTAATCCACTTCTGATCTAAAAACCAGCCCATCTCGTGTGCGCGGTGTGCAAACGCAAAGCTGGTCCCAGCTTTTACATCATCGTCTGAGGGGCCCATATACGAGGTATCACTGCGTGCGGGTAACACCTTTGTATCAAAGGCAAACGTAATCCGATGCGTGTGTCCCTCAGGGTCAGACCCAGGAGCAACTTCGGTAATGCGCGCGCGCGCCCAATTTGAAGGGCCTTCTTCGAAGCGCGACGGTGGACTATACCGAAAGTATGGAATGGGTAACCAAGTGTCCAACAGCAGCTTTAGGGATTGATCTAGCCCGAGCTCAAGCTCGGACTTCGTAGGCTGCTTACGATCATCAAATGAAAAATGAAACTTACCGGTCCGCTCGTCTTCTTCAAGTCTTGCGAGCGGCCCGGCACCCCCAATCTTTGCAAACTCACCAGACTTTCCTTTGACAATGAAAGTCGCGGCAAAATCAAGAAACTGAACACCGCTTCCCATGATCAAGGTGGTTTGATCTTCGTAGGAATGAATGGCTGCCAACATATAAAGTCGTCCTACTATTTTGGAGCGTGCCGCATCGACACAGGAAAAGAAGTACCGTTATCGTAACGACCCTGACAGTCGGCACGCCCGTCAGCAGTGGGTACGCAGGTGACCTTTGGTAACGCCATCGTGCTCCCGTCCGAGCACTTTGCGACGCCTCGGTCATTGATATTTAAGGAACGACCTTGCATTTGAGCGGCTACATCGCCAACACATCGCGTACCGTCTCCACGCTGTATCGTCACTTTGCCTTGACCGTTCCCCTGGCTGAAATCGTACTCCATACGAAGGGGTTTGCCCGTCTTGGCGTCTTGTATACCGGCGCCAGCGTTCCAGCGTCCATCCAGGAAATTTGTCGAGCCACTCGTTGCCGCAGAATTAGGAATTTGAAGAGGATTTCCTGTGCTAGGAGTCGCGCCACTCGCAGCAGGATCTTGCGGAGGTGGGGTCTGACCTACCGAAGGCGAGGCATTCGGTGTTGGTTGGCTCGGCTCTGCAGCGGCCGGGGGTTGCTCCGCTGTTGCGCTGGGTGTTGCCCCTGTATCCGAAGGCGAAGCCGCTTCGGGCACGTTACCTGACTCAGTCGTTGTGCCCTGAGCGCTCTCGCCTGGCGTGACGCCATTGGCAGCATCGCGATCAACACGGCCAGAGGTATCCACGTTACCGACTGTGGTGTCTCCAGATTGTCCTGACCACCAACGACGCAATGTGTTCACCCCTCTATCCACGATCGTGTCGGGAGCCTTGGGCAATGCATCGACCGCCGGCGGTCGAACACGCTCAGGTTCTGTTGCTGCTTGGTTTGGAGGTGGTAGCCCCGTTAACCAAGAGTGAGGTGCACAACTGCGCAACAAGAATAACAACAACAAGAGCAAGAGCAGAATTAATAGCAGCCACCACCACCAGGCGCGCCTTGAAGCAGGGGGAGTCTGCGGCGCAGCCGCCGCGGCCGTATGGCGAAGACCAGTGAAGGGGTCAGACGGAAGCGATGCACCTAGCGTGTAGAAGCCCCAAAATGTAATAACTGGACGGCCATTCACGAGGAAGATGAAATCTGTATCTGGAAAATAAAACACCTGAGTCATCAACCGTAACGCAGTGTTCTTCTCCCGTGCGGCTTGCGAGTCACGAGACGACGTGTCGCGCATCGCTTGTTCGGCCAGCTTTAACTTGCCGTGTGCTGCGTCAAGTACCTCTAGTGCCATGCCCCGCTCTTGACTACTCATGGCAGACCACGGAACCACGTCTCCGGGACTCGGTGCATACCAATCAATGACACTCCCGTGCTGATTCGGTTGTGGTATCGCCAGGCAATCAGCGACGTCAGCACCAGCCTTTAAGCGAATCGCCTCACGCAACTGAAAAGCAACGGAGTAAACGGGTTGACCGCCCTCGCCGATTGCCTTGAACCGCTGTGGATTGCCGCTGATGAGGAGACTGCCCGCCATCCAATCTAATCCTTAATTTCTTTGTACGTCGAGATGAGTGTAAAACCGTGCGAACATGGTGTGTAATCACCGAGGAATAAGTGCTAACTGATTGTTTTAGAATCGGAAACCATTTTACACGCATGACTTCGGTTCAAGTCTAGTGTTGCGCACTGTACTAAAATTAACTTTTACCTTGCGTTCGACCTCCGTTGGGCTTTACCGTTATCCCTTCGATACTTACCTAACCTCATAGATGCACCCATGAACGCCTATTCAGACCACTACCCTCGCGACCTAATTGGTTACGGAGCCTACCCCCCACAGGCAAACTGGCCAGGACGTGCCAAGATCGCAGTCCAGTTCGTGCTGAATTACGAGGAAGGTTCAGAGAACACGGTCCTCGACGGTGATCCCGGCTCAGAGCGGTTTTTGTCTGAAATCGTCGGGGCCGAGAGCTATCCGGCCAGACATATGAGCATGGAGTCGATTTATGAGTATGGCTCGCGCGCGGGTGTGTGGCGGATTTTGCGCGAATTTGAGCGTCGAAAACTACCGTTAACCGTATTTGGCGTAGCGCTTGCGTTAAAGCGGCATCCTGAGCTAACGGCTGCGTTATTAGAGCAGAACCACGAAATCGCCTCGCATGGGTTGCGCTGGATCCATTATCAGGGAATGGCTGAAGCGACCGAGCGCGCACACATGGCGGCAGCCACAACGATGCTCAAAGCGCTCACCAATGGAAAGTGGCCGCTAGGTTGGTATACCGGTCGGGATAGCCCCAACACGCGTCGCTTGGTGGCGGACCACGGCGGCTTTGAGTACGACAGTGATAACTACGGCGATGATCTTCCCTTTTGGACTAACGTCACAAAGACCGACGGCAACTCAGTGCCGCAATTGATCGTGCCTTACACGCTTGATTCAAACGATATGCGGTTTGCCACGCCCCAAGGCTTCAACACGGGGCAGCATTTCTTTGAATATTTGCGCGATAGCTTCGATGTTCTCTATGCCGAGGGCGAAGATACGCCCAAGATGTTATCCATCGGCATGCATTGCCGGCTCTTGGGCCGCCCAGGACGCATGGCAGGTCTCATACGGTTCCTAGACCATCTTGAAAAACATGACCGTGTCTGGGTGTGTCGACGCATTGATATCGCACGCCACTGGAAATCGCAACACCCATTCTCAGGTAAGTGATGTTCGTGCTCTACAATAATCGATTACAAGAAGACTCGCGGCAAGCATGAACAATCGTCAAGCTCTACCTGCCCT
>Ga0164292_10001402_pt1 | contig 19381 bp, 16 predicted proteins | sample GEODES117metaG_FD_111486 | JGI IMG/M metagenome (GOLD analysis project Ga0164292, IMG submission 111486) | Eutrophic lake water microbial communities from Lake Mendota, Wisconsin, USA - GEODES117 metaG | ecosystem: Environmental > Aquatic > Freshwater > Lake | place: USA: Lake Mendota...
GACCGGACCCTGACCGAGGATGAGGCCAGCGCGGCGAGGGACGCTGCGGTGGCCGCCGCCGCGGATCGCTTCGGCGCGGTGCTGCGGGGCTGATTTCTCTCGCGAGCAGACGCAAACTCGCATAAAGCGGGCGGTTTCAGTGCGACTTTGTGTCTGCTCGGCAATGAGAGGCGGGAATGGATTTGCACGGAAATGCATAACCATGCACAATGACGCGGTGACATCAGTGGCGGTGGCCGGTGCCAGCGGATATGCCGGCGGCGAGATCCTGCGGCTTCTGCTCGGACATCCCGGCTACCAGGACGGCTCGGTGACGATTGGCGCCCTGACCGCCGCGACGAGCGCCGGAACCACGCTGGCCGAACACCACCCGCACCTGTTGCCGCTGGGTCAGCGGGTATTGGACCCCACCGATCCGGCGGTACTCGCGGGTCACGACGTCGTCTTCCTGGCGTTGCCGCACGGGCATTCCGGTGAAATCGCGGAGCAACTCGGCCCGCAGACCCTCGTCATTGACTGCGGTGCGGACTTCCGGTTGACCGATCCCGGCGACTGGCGGCGCTTCTACGGCTCCGATCACGCCGGCAGTTGGCCCTACGGGCTGCCCGAACTGCCCGGCGGCCGGGACCGGTTGCGGGGGGCCCGGCGTATCGCGGTGCCCGGCTGCTATCCCACCGCCGCGCTGCTGGCACTGCTGCCCGGCGTCGCTGCCGACCTGATCGAACCGGCGGTCACGGTCGTGGCCGTCAGCGGAACCTCCGGGGCGGGCCGCGCCGCCAAGGTCGACCTGCTGGCCTCGGAAGTCATCGGATCGGCGCGGGCCTACAACATCGCCGGTGTACACCGGCACACTCCCGAGATCGCCCAGGGTCTGCGGGCGGTGACCGATCAGCCGGTGACGGTGTCGTTCACCCCGGTGCTCATTCCGACCGCCCGCGGAATCCTGGCCACCTGCACCGCCCGCACCCGCGCATCGCTACCCGAAATCCGGGCCGCGTACGAAAAAGCCTATGCCGCAGAACCCTTCATTCACCTGCTGCCGGAGGGGCAGCTGCCCCGCACCGGTTCGGTGATCGGCAGCAACGCCGCTCACCTCGCGGTGGCGGTCGACGAGGATGCCGGCGTGCTGGTCGCCGTCTGCGCCATCGACAACCTGGTGAAGGGCACCGCCGGCGCGGCGGTGCAGTCGATGAACCTCGCGTTGGGCTGGCCGGAGACCCACGGGCTGTCGGTGGTGGGGATGGCGCCGTGAGAGCCGCAGTGCGCTTGGTGCGCAGCCAGGGCGTCACCGCCCCGGCAGGCTTCCGCGCTGCGGGAATCCCCGCGGGGATCAAGGCCAGCGGCGCCCCGGATTTGGCGCTGGTGTTCAACGAGGGCCCGGACTACTCGGCGGCCGGGGTCTTCACCCGCAACCAGGTGAAGGCCGCGCCCGTGCTGTGGACCAGCCAGGCGCTGACCACCGGGCGCCTGCGGGCGGTGCTGTTGAACTCCGGCGGTGCCAATGCCTGCACCGGCCCGGCCGGCTTCCAGGACACCCACACCTGCGCCGAAGCAGTCGCCGCGACCATGTCGGACTGGGGCACCGAGACCGGCCCGATCGAAGTGGCCGTCTGCTCGACCGGCCTGATCGGAGACCGGCTACCGATGGATCGGGTGTTGGCCGGGATCACCGAGATCGTCCACGAACTGGCCGGTGGACTGCACGGCGGCGACGATGCGGCGCGGGCGATCATGACCACCGACACCGTCCCCAAACAGGTCGCCCTGCACCACTCCGTGGACTCCGGGGAGAACTGGACCCTCGGCGGAATGGCCAAGGGTGCGGGAATGCTGGCCCCGTCGCTGGCCACCATGCTGGTGGTGTTGACCACCGATGCCGTGGCCGACGCCACCGCGCTGGACACCGCCCTGCGGCGGGCCGCCGCCCGGACCTTCGATCGACTCGACGTCGACGGAAGTTCCTCCACCAACGACACCGTCCTGCTGCTGGCCTCCGGCGCCAGCGAGATCCGGCCCAGTCAGGAGCATCTCGACGACGCTGTGCTGCGGGTCTGCGACGACTTGTGCGCGCAGCTGCAGGCCGACGCCGAGGGGGTCACCAAGCGGGTTGCGATCACGGTATGTGGGGCACCCGGCGAGGCCGAAGCGCTGACCGCGGCGCGACTGGTCGCCCGAGACAACCTGGTCAAGACCGCGCTGTTCGGTTCGGATCCCAACTGGGGTCGGGTGCTCGCCGCCGTCGGCATGGCTCCGTTCACCCTGGACCCGTCGCGGATCTCGGTGTCGTTCAACGGTTCTCCGGTCTGCATCGACGGTGCCGGAGCCCCCGGCGCCCGGGACGTGGACCTGTCCGGTCCGGATATCGACGTCGTCATCGACCTCAAGCTGGGCGACGGGCAGGCGACCATCCGCACCACCGACCTCTCGCATGCCTATGTCGAGGAGAACTCGGCGTACAGCTCATGACCGTGCCAACCCCCGTGCCATCCCCGGTGCCATCCCCCGTGCCAACCCACACCAAGGCGGCGGTGCTCGCCGAGGCGCTGCCCTGGCTCAAGGCGTTGCACGACAAGATTGTCGTGGTCAAGTACGGCGGCAACGCCATGACCGACGACCTGCTCAAGACCGCCTTCGCCGCCGACATGGTGTTCCTGCGCAACGTCGGCATCCACCCGGTGGTGGTGCACGGCGGCGGCCCGCAGATCAGCGCGATGCTCAAACGCCTCGGCATCCCGGGGGAGTTCAAGGGCGGATTCCGGGTCACCACCCCCGAGGTGCTCGACGTGGCCCGGATGGTGCTGTTCGGCCAGGTCGGTCGGGAGCTGGTCAACCTCATCAACGCCCACGGCCCCTACGCCGTCGGCATCACCGGCGAGGATGCGCAGTTGTTCACCGCGGTGCGCCGCACCGTCTCGGTCGACGGTGTGGACACCGACATCGGGCTGGTCGGCGATGTCGAGCAGGTCAACACCGCCGCCGTCCGCGATCTCATTGCGGCGGGACGCATTCCGGTGGTCTCCACCATCGCCCCCGACAGCGACGGGGTGGTCTACAACATCAACGCCGACACCGCCGCCGCCGCGCTGGCCGAGGCATTGAGCGCGGAGAAACTGCTCATGCTCACCGACGTCGAGGGTCTCTACACCCGCTGGCCCGACCGGGACTCACTGGTCAGCGAGATCGATACCGCCACCCTCACCGACCTGTTGCCCGCCCTCGAAGAGGGCATGGTGCCCAAGATCGAAGCCTGCCTGCGGGCGGTAGACGCCGGGGTGCCCAGCGCGCATGTGATCGACGGCCGGGTCGAGCACTGCGTGCTGGTGGAGTTGTTCACCGATGAGGGCACCGGCACCAAGGTGGTGCGGGCATGACCACCAAGCCGCTGCTGGACCGCTGGCAGGCGGTGATGATGGACAACTACGGCACCCCGCCGCTGGCGCTGGCCAGCGGCAGCGGTGCGGTGGTCACCGACACCGACGGCCGCACCTACCTGGACCTGCTCGGCGGGATCGCCGTCAACATCCTCGGCCACCGGCACCCGGCGATCATCGAGGCCGTCACCGCACAGCTCGACACCCTTGGCCACGTCTCCAACCTTTACGCCACTGAGCCGGGAATCGAGCTGGCCGAGCAACTCGTCGGGCACCTCGGCGCCCCGGCCCGGGCGTTTTTCTGCAACTCTGGCGCTGAGGCCAATGAGGTGGCGTTCAAGTTGACCCGGCTGACCGGGCGCACGAAACTCGTTGCCGCGCAAGGCTCGTTCCACGGCAGGACCATGGGTGCTCTGGCGCTCACCGGTCAGCCCGCCAAGCAGCAGCCATTCGAGCCGCTTCCCGGGCACGTCACCCATGTGCCCTATGGCGACATCGACGCCCTGGCCTGTGCCGTCGCCGACGACACCGCCGCGGTGTTCCTCGAGCCGATCATGGGGGAGGGCGGAGTCGTCGTGCCGCCGGAGGGCTACCTGGCCGCGGCCCGCGAGATCACCAGCCGGCACGGCGCCCTGCTGGCGGTCGACGAGGTGCAGACCGGTGTCGGGCGCACCGGAATGTTCTACGCCCACCAGCACGAGGGCATCACCCCCGACATCGTCACGCTGGCCAAGGGTCTGGCCGGCGGGCTGCCGATCGGTGCCTGCCTGGCTGTCGGCCCGGCGGCCGAATTGATGACGCCGGGCCTGCACGGCAGCACCTTCGGCGGCAACCCGGTGTGCGCCGCGGCGGCCCTGGCGGTGCTGCGGGTCCTCGCCGCCGACGACCTGGTCAACCGCGCCGGAATGCTGGGCGCCATGCTGCACCACGGCATCGAGTCGCTGGACCATCCCCTGGTGGACTACGTGCGTGGCCGTGGCCTGCTGCGCGGCATCGTGCTGACGGCTCCGCACGGCAAGGCCGTGGAGAACGCGGCCCGCCAGGCCGGTTTCCTGGTCAACGCGGCCGCCCCGGACGTCATCCGACTGGCTCCGCCGCTGATCATCACCGAAGAACAGATCGGCAGCTTCCTGGCAGCCCTGCCGGGGATTCTCGACCAAGGAGCGGCGGCATGAGCATCCGGCACTTCCTGCGTGACGACGACTTGACCCCGGCCGAGCAAGCCGAGGTCCTGGCGCTGGCGGCCCAACTCAAGCAGCAGCCCTTCAGTCGCCGGCCACTCGAGGGACCACGTGGTGTCGCGGTCATCTTCGACAAGAACTCCACCCGCACCCGGTTCTCCTTCGAGATGGGCATCGCCCAACTCGGCGGCCACGCGGTCGTCGTCGACGGACGGTCCACCCAACTAGGCCGCGACGAAACACTCGCCGACACCGGGCGGGTGCTGTCCCGCTACGTCGAGGCGATCGTCTGGCGCACCTTCGGCCAGAACCGGCTCGACGAGATGGCCTCGGCAGCAACGGTTCCGGTGGTCAATGCGCTCTCCGACGAGTTCCATCCCTGCCAGATCCTCGCCGATCTGCAGACCATCGCCGAACGCAAGGGTGCACTCGACGGCTTACGGTTGTCCTACCTCGGTGACGGGGCGAACAACATGGCCCATTCGCTGATGCTCGGTGGTGTCACCGCGGGCCTGCACGTCACGATCGCCGCGCCGGCCGGCTTCGAACCGGCGCCCGGCATCGTGGCCGCGGCGAAAGCCCGTGCCGCCGAGACCGGCGCGACGGTCACCCTCACCGACGACCCGGATTCCGCCGCCGACGGCGCCGACGTTCTGGTCACCGACACCTGGACTTCGATGGGTCAGGAGAACGACGGACTGGACCGGGTGGGCCCCTTCCAGCCGTTCCAGGTCAACGCTGAGCTGTTGTCCCGGGCGGACGCGCACGCCGTTGTGCTGCACTGCCTTCCGGCCCACCGCGGCGAGGAGATCACCGACGCGGTGATCGACGGGCCGCGCAGCGCGGTCTGGGACGAGGCGGAGAACCGGCTGCACGCCCAGAAGGCTCTGCTGGTGTGGCTGCTGGGGGGCCACCCATGAAGGCCGTGAAGTCCTCCGAAGGCACGGCCACCCGGGTCGCGCGGCAGGCCCGCATCATTGCGATTCTGTCCTCGCAGCCGGTACACAGCCAAAGCGAACTGGCCGCCGCGCTGGCCGACGACGGCATCGACGTCACCCAGGCCACCCTGTCGCGTGATCTCGAGGAACTCGGCGCTGTCAAACTGCGTGGCGCCGACGGGGGAGTCGGGGTCTACGTCGTCCCCGAGGACGGCAGCCCGGTCCGCGGCGTGTCCGGCGGCACCGAGCGGCTGTCCCGACTACTGGGCGAATTGCTGGTATCCACCGACTCCAGTGCCAATCTGGCGGTGCTGCGCACCCCGCCCGGGGCTGCCCACTACCTGGCCAGTGCGATCGACCGGGCGGCGCTGCCCGAGGTGGTCGGCACCGTCGCCGGTGATGACACCATCCTGGTGATCGCCCGGGAGCCGATGAGCGGAGCGCAACTGGCCGCCATGTTCGAGAACATCCGTTAAGCAGTTTCGAGTTAAGGAGCACGTCATGTCCGAGCGCGTCATCCTGGCCTATTCCGGCGGCCTGGACACCTCGGTGGCTATCAGCTGGATCGGCAAGGAGACCGGCCGCGAGGTCGTCGCCGTGGCCATCGACCTCGGCCAGGGCGGCGAGGACATGGAGGTGGTGCGCCAACGTGCGGTGGACTGCGGGGCCGTGGAGGCGGTCGTGGTCGACGCCCGCGACGAATTCGCCGACGAGTACTGCCTGCCGGCGATCCAGTCCAACGCGCTCTACATGGACCGCTACCCGCTGGTCTCGGCGCTGAGTCGGCCCCTGATCGTCAAACACCTCGTCGCGGCCGCCCGGCAGTTCGGCGGCGGCATCGTCGCCCACGGCTGCACCGGAAAGGGCAACGACCAAGTCCGTTTCGAAGTCGGATTCGCTTCGCTGGCACCGCATTTGGAGGTGCTGGCCCCGGTCCGCGACTACGCCTGGACCCGGGAGAAGGCCATCGCCTTCGCCGAGGACAACGCCATCCCGATCAATGTGACCAAGCGTTCGCCGTTCTCCATCGACCAGAACGTCTGGGGTCGTGCGGTGGAGACCGGTTTCCTTGAGCATCTGTGGAATGCGCCGACCAAGGACGTCTACGACTACACCGAAGACCCCACCCTGAACTGGAACACCCCCGACGAGGTGGTCATCGGGTTCGAGCGCGGAGTTCCGGTGTCGATTGACGGCAACTCCGTCACTGTGCTGGAAGCGATCGTTGAAATGAACCGGCGTGCCGGCGCCCAGGGTGTGGGCCGCCTCGACGTGGTGGAGGACCGACTGGTCGGCATCAAGAGCCGCGAGATCTATGAGGCCCCCGGCGCCATGGTTCTCATCACCGCCCACACCGAACTCGAGCACGTCACCCTGGAACGCGAACTGGGCCGCTTCAAGCGCAGTACCGATCAGCGCTGGTGCGAACTGGTCTACGACGGCCTGTGGTTCTCCCCGCTGAAGACCGCACTGGAGGCATTCGTCGCCAACACCCAGGAACGGGTCACCGGCGAAATCCGGATGGTGCTGCACGGCGGGCACATCGCCGTGAACGGCCGGCGCAGCCCGCAGTCGCTGTACGACTTCAATCTGGCCACCTACGACGAGGGCGACACGTTCGACCAGTCCTCGGCCAAGGGCTTCGTGCACATTCACGGGTTGTCCTCGAAGATCGCCGCGGCCAGGGATCGCGGCCTGGCGACATGAGCACCAACGAGGGCTCACTGTGGGGCGGCCGCTTCGCGGGCGGCCCGGCCCCCGCGCTGGCCGCACTGAGCAAGTCCACCCATTTCGACTGGGTGCTCGCCCCGTACGACATCGCCGCCTCCAAAGCGCACACCCGGGTGCTGCACCGGGCCGGCCTGCTCAGCGATGAGCAGCGCGACGGGCTGCTGGCCGGCCTGGACCGCCTCGGCGCCGACCTGGCCGACGGCAGCTTCGTTCCGTTGCCCGGCGACGAGGATGTGCACGGGGCGCTGGAACGCGGCCTCATCGACCGGGCCGGCGCCGATCTCGGCGGGCGCTTGCGGGCTGGCCGCTCGCGTAACGATCAGGTCGCCACCCTGTTCCGGATGTGGCTTCGCGACGCGATGCGCAGGGTCGCCGGCGGTGTCCTGGATGTGGTCGCCGCACTCGCCGGCCAAGCAGCCGCCCACCCGGAGGCCATCATGCCGGGTAAGACGCACCTGCAGGCCGCCCAGCCGGTGCTGTTGGCACATCACCTGCTGGCCCACGCGCACCCGCTGCTGCGCGACGTCGAGCGCATCGCCGACTTCGACGCCCGCACCGCGGTGTCGCCGTACGGATCGGGGGCACTGGCCGGCTCGTCGCTGGGCCTGAACCCCGACGCCATCGCCGCGGAGTTGGGTTTCGCTGCGGCGGCCGACAATTCGATCGACGCGACCTCGGCACGTGACTTCGCTGCAGAGGCCGGATTCGTACTGGCAATGATCGGCGTGGACCTGTCCCGGCTCGCCGAGGACATCATCCTCTGGAGCACAACCGAATTCGGCTACGTCACTCTCGACGACGCCTGGTCGACCGGCAGCTCGATCATGCCGCAGAAGAAGAACCCCGATATTGCCGAGTTGGCGCGCGGCAAAGCAGGAAGGCTGATCGGCAACCTGGCCGGTCTGCTGGCCACCCTCAAGGCGCAGCCGCTTGCGTACAACCGCGACCTTCAAGAAGACAAGGAACCGGTGTTCGACTCCGTCGCGCAGCTGGAGTTGCTGCTGCCGGCCATGGCCGGGTTGGTGGCCACTCTGCGCTTCGATGTGCAGCGGATGGCGGCACTGGCCCCGGCCGGCTACACCCTGGCTACTGACATCGCGGAATGGCTTGTGCGCCAAGGTGTACCGTTTCGGATTGCGCACGAATCGGCTGGAGCGGCGGTGCGGGTCGCCGAGGCCCGCGGTGTGGGCCTGCCGGAACTCACCGACGACGAGTTCGCCGCGATCAGCGACCAACTGACGCCCGAAGTCCGCGACGTGCTTACCGTTGCGGGTTCGGTGTCGGCCCGCAATGCGCGCGGCGGGACTGCGCCCGCTCAGGTGGCCCGCCAACTCGACGGAGTGCTGAGCACCGCCGCCCGACTCAGGTCGGCGCTGACCCGCTGACCCGCTGACCCGTCAGGCTCCTCAGTCGTCTGACTCGATCCGCTCCGATAGCTCCAACCACCGGTTTTCGGTGTCGGACAGTTCGCTTTCCATCGTGCGCAACTCGCCGCTGAGCCGCCCGATTCCGGCGTGATCGGATTGGTCATATTCAGCCAACTCAACGTGTTTGGCGTTGATCCGTTCGGTCAGCTTGGTGATCGCCCGGTCCAGCGCGCTGATCTCCTTCTGCACGTTTCGCAACGCCGCGCCGGACAGGGCCTGCGCCGGGGCGGATTGCTGCGTGCGGGGCTGACTCGGACCGCCGGTTGGCCGCTGCGCCTTGATCCGCAGATACTCATCGACCCCCCCGGGCAGGTGCCGAAGGTGGCCGTCGAGGATCGCGTACTGCTGATCGGTGACCCGCTCCAACAGATACCGATCGTGTGACACCACGATCAGCGTCCCAGGCCAGGAGTCCAGCAGATCCTCGGTGGCCGAGAGCATGTCGATGTCGACATCGTTGGTCGGCTCATCGAGGACCAGCACGTTGGGTTCATCCAGAATCGTGAGCATCAGTTGCAGGCGCCGACGCTGGCCGCCGGACAGGTCACCCACCCGGGCGGAGAGCTGGTCGCGGCGAAATCCCAAGCGCTCCAGCAGTTGCGCCGGGGTGAGTTCCTTACCGTCGACCAGATAGCCGGTCTGCAGCCGCCCGATCACCTCGCGGACCAGATCGTCGGCGATCTCGGTCAGCCGGCCGGCCTGTTGGTCCAGCATCGCCAGTCGCACGGTCTTGCCGCGTTTAACCCGGCCGCTGTCGGGTTCGACGGTCCCGGCGATCAGCCCGAGCAGAGTCGACTTTCCCGCGCCGTTGGCGCCGACGATGCCGGTCCGCTCGCCCGGGGCGATCCGCCACTCCACGTTTCGCAGCACCGGTTTCGCAGCACCGGTTTGCCCCGCCCCGGTTTCCCCCGACCCGGATTCCCCTGCCCCTGATTCCCCCGACCCGGATTCACCAAAGGACACCGACACATCCAGCAGATCGACGACGTCCTTGCCCAACCGGGCGGTGGCCAGCTTGGCCAGTTCGACGGGGTTGCGCAGCGGCGGCACATCGGCGATGAGTTGGTTAGCCGCGTCGATCCGGAACTTCGGTTTGGCGGTACGGGCCGGGGCTCCCCGGCGCAGCCAGGCCAGTTCCTTGCGCATCAGGTTCTGTCGCTTGGCCTCGCTGGCGGCCGCGATCCGATCCCGCTCCACCCGCTGCAGGACGTAGGCGGCGTAACCGCCGTCGAACGGATCGACCAGCCCCCCTTTATCGGTGGCGTGAACCTCCCAGGTGGTGGTGGCGACCTCGTCGAGGAACCACCGGTCATGGGTGACGACCAGCAGCCCCCCGGTGTTGCGGGGCCAGCGCCCCTTGAGGTGGGCGGCCAGCCAGGTGATGCCCTCGACGTCGAGATGGTTGGTGGGCTCATCCAGGGCGATGACGTCCCAGTCCTCGATCAGCAGCGCCGCCAACTGGACACGGCGGCGCTGCCCGCCGGAGAGCGTTGCGACTGCGGCGTTCCAATCGAGGTCGGCCACCAGGCCCGCAACGACGTCGCGCACCCGCGCCTCGCCGGCCCACTCATGGTCAGGCCGATCGCCGACCAGGGTGGCGCCGATGGAGTCGGCCGGGTCGAGGGTGTCGGCCTGCTCCAGTGCGGCCACCCGCAGCCCACCCCGGCGGGTGACCCGCCCGGAATCGGGCGTGACCCGCCCGGTGAGCATGCCCAGCAGGCTGGACTTGCCGTCGCCGTTGCGTCCGACGATCCCGATCCGGTCGCCGTCATTCACCCCGACCGTCACGGCCTCGAAGACGACCTGCGTCGGGTACTTCAGACCCAGGCCTTCGCCGCCCAGCAGGTGTGCCACCGCCAAGACCTTACTAATCGCTAAACTAGCAGGCTGCGGGGCGGCAACGGGATCTGGGTGTGTGCCATGATTGGCGGTTGTCGGGGAGGGCAATTCGGCGGTTTTTTTCGGGCAGGGAGCTCGGGCAGGGAGCAATCGTGGATCTGAGTCTGTCGGCAATCACCAAACCCCTCGAGCGGTTGGTGGCGACCGCCCAGAACGGGTACGAGGTCGCGCGCTTCGGCGGACTGGAAACCGGCGCGGTGCCCTCACCGTTCCAGATCGTCGAGAGCACACCCATGTACAAGCTCCGGCGCTACTTCCCGCCGGACACCCGGCCCGGTAAGGCCGAGTCCGGTCCGGCGGTGCTGATGGTGCACCCGATGATGATGTCGGCCAACATGTGGGACGTCACCAGGGAGGACGGCGCCGTCGGCATCCTGCACGCGGCCGGCCTGGACACCTGGGTGATCGACTACGGCTCGCCGGACGAGATCGAGGGCGGCATGGAGCGCACCCTCACCGACCACATCGTTGCACTGAGCCAGGCCATCGACACCGTCCGCGATGCCACCGGGCACAGTGTCCATCTGGCCGGCTACTCCCAGGGCGGCATGTTCTGCTACCAGACCGCCGCCTTCCGGCGGTCCAAGGACGTCGCCAGCATCGTGACGTTCGGGTCACCGGTGGACACCCTGGCCGGACTGCCGGGCGGCCTGCCGAGCCACCTCGCCGTCGGCGTCGCCGACTTCCTCGCCGACCACGTCTTCAGCCGCATCGACATCCCGGGCTGGCTGGCCCGCGCCGGTTTCCAGATGCTCGATCCGGTCAAGACGGCCAAGTCCCGGGTCGAGTTCCTGCTGCAACTGCACGACCGGGAATCCCTGCTGCCCCGAGAACAGCAGCGCCGCTTCCTCGACCGGGAGGGCTGGATCGCCTGGTCGGGTCCGGCGGTGGCCGAACTGCTCAAGCAGTTCGTCACTCACAACCGGATGATGACCGGCGGCTTCGCCATCCAGGGCCAGCTGGTGACCTTGTCCGATATCACCTGCCCGGTGCTGGCGTTCGTCGGCGAGGTCGACGACATCGGCCAACCCCCGGCGGTGCGGGGCATCAAGCGTGCGGCACCCAACGCCGACGTCTACGAGGTGATGATCCGGGCCGGGCACTTCGGTCTGGTCGTCGGCTCCAAAGCCTCCACCAACACCTGGCCGACGGTGGCCGACTGGGCGCTGTGGGTGTCCGGCCGCGAGCCGCGCCCGGCCAACATCGAACTCATGCAGGACGCCCCGGCCCAGAAGCCCGACTCCTCAGGCGTCCCGCTGAGTTCGCGGCTGATGCTGGGCATGGCCGAAGCCTCCGAACTTGCCCTGTCGGTGGCCAAGGGCGCCGCCGACGCCGTGGTGGCGGCCAACAACTCGGTCCGCATCATGGCCGTCGAAACCGCGCGGACCCTGCCGCGACTGGTCCGGCTCGGGCAGATCAACGATCACACCCGGATCTCACTCGGCCGCATGATTGACGAACAGGCCGAGGAAGCCCCCAACGGCGAGTTCCTGCTGTTCGACGGCCGGGTCCACACCTACGAAGCGGTCAACCGCCGCATCGACAACGTCGTGCGCGGCCTCATCGAGGTTGGGGTGCGACAGGGCGGCCGGGTCGGTGTCCTGATGGACACCCGGCCCAGCGCGCTGGTCGCCATCGCCGCCCTGTCCCGGCTGGGTGCGGTCGCCGTCCTGATGCCCCCGGATGCCGATCTTCAGCAGGCGGCCCGGCTCGGCGGGATCTCCGACGTGATTGCCGATCCGGCGAACCTGGCCGCCGCCGCCAAGCTTCCGGTTCAGGTCCTCGTCCTCGGCGGCGGTGAAAGCCGCAGCCTGGACCTGCCCGTGGACAGCGATGTCATCGACATGGAGAAGATCGACCCGGACGCGGTCGAACTGCCGGGGTGGTACCGGCCGAATCCGTCATACGCCCGCGATGTCGCCTTCGTGGTGTTCAACGCGGTCGGCGGCGGCGAACTGGTGCCCAAGCAGATCACCAACTACCGGTGGTCGCTGTCGGCCTTCGGTACCGCGTCGGCCGCCGCGCTGACCCGCAACGACACCGTGTACTGCCTGACTCCGCTGCATCATCAGGCCGGCCTGCTGGTCAGCCTGGGCGGATCGGTGGTGGCCGGTTCCCGGATCGCGCTGTCCCGCGGGCTGAACCCGGAACGGTTCCTCGACGAGGTCCGGCAATACGGGGTGACGGTGGTCACCTACACCTGGTCGATGCTGCGTGCTGTCATCGACGACCCGAACTTCACCATGGCCGGCAACAACCCGATCCGGCTGTTCATGGGATCGGGCATGCCGACCGGCTTGTGGGCCCGAATCCAGGAGGTCTTCGCACCCGCCAAGATCGTGGAGTTCTTCGCCACGTCCGACGGTCAGGCGGTGCTCGCCAACGTCGCCGGGGTGAAGGTCGGCAGTGAAGGTCGACCGCTGCCAGGCGGCGGTGAGGTCGAACTCGGTGCCTATGACCCCGATTCCGACCTGATCCTCGAGGACGGCCGCGGCTTCGTCCGCGTCGCCGGGAGAGACGAGATCGGGGTCCTGCTCGCCAAGCCGTGGGGTCCGATCGACCCGACAGCGTCGATCAAGCGCGGCGTGTTCGCCGCCGGTGACATCTGGATCTCCACCGAATACGTGTTCTACCGCGACGGTGACGGGGACTTCTGGCTGCTGGGTAATCGCTCGGGTCTGCTGCGCACACCCCGCGGAGTGGTGTTCCCGGCGCCGATCACCGACTCGGTCGGTTCGATCCCCGCGGTTGACCTCGCGGTGACCTACGGGGTGGCCACCCCCGCTGGGACGCGGGCGGTCACCGCGCTGACGGTGCGGCCCGGGATGAGCGTCACGGCCGCCGACATCGCCGAGGCCGTCTCGAACATGCCCGCGGGTCTGCCGCCGGACGTCGTACATGTCGTGCCGTCCCTGGCCATCAGCGCGTCCTACCGGCCGGTGGTGTCGGCACTTCGGGCGGCCGGCATCCCCAAAGCGGGCCGTAACAGCTGGTACCTGGACGCCGATACAGGGCAGTACAGGCGGTTGACGGCTGCCGCCCGGGCGGCGATGGTCCGGGGCGGCGAGTGATCCGCTGTAGGCTGACGGGGTTCTGAGGCAGGGGTTGAGGAGAGCGATGACCGGGAAATTCGGCGGTTGGCGACGCGGGCTGCTCAGCAGCATCGCCGGCGCCGGTGTCGCAATCGGAGCTGTCCTCGGAACGGCCGGCCACTCGCTCGCTGATCCGTCTCTGGTGCCCACTCCCACTCCGACGCCCACCGTCGCCGCCGAAGGCGGTGCCGAGGCCGGTGCCTCGACCGCCGTGGCCGCCGCGGCCGCTGCGGCGGCGACTGCGGCCACCGGTGATGTCCTGGACCAACTCGCCGAGGAGTACGCGGTCGGGGCCGGCGGGGGTCAACTGTCCAACCTGCTCAAGCTCTCGCTCAAGCTGCGCTCGATGGGCTTCAAGCCCTCCAAGCAGTATCTCGACGAGTTGCAGGCCGCGATGAAGTACCGGCCCAACCAGCTGCCGCTGATCGACGCTCTCAAGGACACCATCGCCTACCAGCAGAAGCTGAAGGCGCAGATGGAGATCCTCAGCAGTGCGCAGTCCCAACAGGGCGCGGCAATGGGCGCCGGGGCCGCCCCCGGCCCGGGCAGCCCGGCGAATGTCGTGGCGACGCCGCCGCCCGCCACCGCGCCGCCCATGCCGCCGATGCCGTAGGCCCTCAACTCAGCCACATGGACTCTCAACCCAGCGACATGGACCCGAAGCTTCTCGAGATCCTGGTATGCCCCGCCGACCGCGGACCGCTGCTGCTCATCGACGACCGGCTCTACAACCCACGGCTGCACAGGGCCTACCGCATCGAGGCCGGCATCCCCGTGCTGCTGGTGGATGACGCCACTGACGTCGGCGCCGACGAGCATGAGCAGTTGATGGCCCGTGCGGGTGCCCGTTAGTCCGGTGACACAGTGGGCGCCCGTCGCCGGCGCGGTGGCGATGGACGTCGACCCGCTGACCGCCGCCCGCCGCCTTCTTGGTGCGGTGGTCACTGCGCGCGGAGTGAGTGCCCGCATCGTCGAAGTGGAGGCCTACGGCGGCCCTGCTGACGGGCCGTGGCCCGACCCGGCGGCGCACTCCCACCGCGGACGAACTGCCCGCAACGCCGTCATGTTCGGTCCGCCCGGTCGGCTCTACACCTACCGCAGTCACGGAATCCATGTGTGCGCCAACGTTTCCTGCGGCGGCGACGGCACCGCCGGGGCGGTGCTGTTGCGAGCGGCGTTCATCGAGTCCGGCCGGGACAGCGCCCAATCCCGCCGCGGACCCGCCGTCGGTGCCACCGCACTGGCCCGCGGCCCCGGGAACCTCTGTGCCGCGCTGGCCATCACGATGGCCGACAACGGCATCGACGTTTTCGACCCCGATTCGCCGGTCACCGTGCAACTCGCCGGCTCGGCGGACAGTGCTCCGCACGCGGCGGCCGGCCCGCGGGTCGGTGTCAGCCGGGCCGCTGATCGGGCCTGGCGGCTCTGGGTTCCCGACCGGCTGGAGGTGTCGGCCTACCGGCGCAGTCCCCGCGCATCCCGACCGGGCGGCAGCGACTGAGTTGGGCATGCGGGAAGATCAAGCGTTGAACCAGACAGGGTCGGGGCTCGCCGCCCCGCGCCGTACCCCGGAGGCCTCTTGATCGACCTCAGCTCCGCTGACCGTCCGCCGGATCCGGCTGTCCTGCACAGCCCGGGCGGCTTCACCTGGTTCTACGTCGACCTGGTCGACGATCAGGGCCGGGGAGCGACGGTCATCTGGTCGTGGGGCCTGCCATTTCTGCCCGGCTACGTACAGGCGGCCCGGGCCGGCCGCCCCGAACTGCCGATCAACCGTCCGAGCGTGAACGTCGTCGTCTACGGCGGTGGGCGCGAACGGTTCTATCTGCTTTCCGAGCTCCCCGCTCAGGACTGCGAATGGAGCGAAGACGGCCGCGCCTGGCGGCTGGGCGATTGCGAGTTCCGGTGGACCGACGCGCCGGGCAACGATTCAGGACCGGCCGGGGCGGCGCCGACCCGCACGCTGCACGCCACCCTCGATCTGGCCCTGCCCACCGGCGGCCGGATGACCGGCCGCCTGCAGGTTTCCGGGGCGCTGCGCCGCGACTGCTCCAACGGCACCCGATTGTCCGATCCGGTCGGCACCCACCTGTGGACACCGATGATCGCCGCCAGCCGGGGCTGTTTGGAACTGCGCACACCCAGCGGAGAGATTCGGGTGGAGGGACGGGCCTATCACGACCGCAACAGCGCCGCTCGGCCGCTGAACGCGCTGGGCATCGAACGCTGGTGGTGGGGCCGCCTCGCCCTGCCGGGCCGGGACCTGATCTTCTATCGGCTGATTCCCGCGGCGGGCGGTACCGTCCCGCGTGACTTCATCGTCGAGATCGCGACGGACGGTTCCTGCCGGGTGCGTGAGGACGCCGAGATCACGCCGGGACGGCTTCGCCGAAGCACCTGGGGACTGCGCTGGCCGACCAGTGCCACGTTTCCCGACCCCGACGGCACCCCGGTGCACGTGGATGTGACCGCACTGCTCGACAACGGTCCCTTCTACCAGCGGTACCTGCTTCAAGGCCGCTGCGGCGCCGACGAGGCCTACGGCGTCGGTGAGCATGTTGTGCCCGACCGGGTCGACACCGACCTGCTGCGGCCCTTGGTTCGGATGCGGGTGCACCAATCCGACGGCCCCAATTCAATGTGGCTGCCGCTGTTCTCCGGAGACAGCGCGGGCCGCGTGCGCAGGTTGCTCGGACGGGCCGGGGAAGTGCGGACATGACTTTGCGGGCGGACCCGGACCTTTCGCTGGAGGCCTTGCTCGGTGGCCATTCGCCCGGCTGGGCGGTTGGCCTGGCTGTCCTGCTCGCGGTGCCCCCGCTGATTGCGCTGGCGCTGGTGGCATTCAACGCCCTGTTCTGGAGGCGCGGCCGTCCGCTGCCCGCAGCCGCCCGGGCCGCACCCGGCGGCGTCAGCGTCGTGATTCCGGCCCGCGACGAAGTGGCCAACATCGAGCGGTGCGTGCGCGCTGCCGACGCCGCCCGCGGCCCGATCACCGAGATCATCGTTTACGACGACGGTTCCACCGACGGCACAGCTGAGGTCCTGGCCGGCCTGTGCGCCGAACTACCCCGGCTGCGGGTGGTGCACGGCGACGGCCTGCCCGATGGTTGGGTCGGCAAACCGCACGCCCTGCATCGGCTCAGCGACGAAGCGGCCGGTGACCTGCTGCTCAATATGGACGCCGACGTGGTGCTGTGTCCCGACGGTGTACTGCGCCTGCTGTCGCTGCTCGGGTCACCCGACCAGGTAACCGGCGGTCTGGACGCCGCCGTTGTCACCGCTGTGCCGCATCAGCTGACCGGCAGCGTCGCCGAAAAGTTGTTGATGCCGCTGTTGCATCTGTCCTACCTCGCGTGGCTGCCGATGCCGCTGATTCACCTGACCCGTGACCCCCGGTTGCTGGCAGCCAACGGACAACTTCTGCTGATCCGCCGTTCGGCGCTGGAGGCGGTGGGCGGCTGGGCGGCCGTGCGCACGGCACTGGTCGACGATATGGCGCTGTGCCGGACGGTCAAGAGCAGCGGGCGCCGCGTCGTGTTCGCCGACGGCCACGAGATGGCCGACTGCCGCATGTACGGTGACGCCGCCTCGCTGTGGCGCGGCTTCGCCAAGAATTTCTACGAGGGCATCGGCGGGCATCCGGTGGCGCTGATCATCGTGATGTGGCTGCATGTGCAGTTCTTCGTGCTGCCCTACCTGGCTCTGCCTGTTGCCGCGGTAGCCGGCGCCTCCGGGTTGGCCGCTGCGGCCGCCGTCGGGGTCGCCGCCAACCTGGCGCTACGGGTGATCATGGCGCTGCGCCACGGCCACAGCCCGATCAGCGTGGTGCTGCATCCGATCGCCGTGCTGCTCATGATGGGCGTGCTTCTCGACAGCTTCCGGTGGAGCCGCCGGGGCGACATTCGGTGGCGGGGCCGGTCGTACGCTGCCCGTGCCCAACGGGAGGCCGTGTGACTTCCGACATCGACCAACTGGCCCAAGCCGGCGACACCCGGCGCCCCCGCTTCCTGCACTACGCGCGTCGGTACGCCCGCCGCCGAATCGGTCACGGGCTGGATGGGCTGTGGGTGTCCGGCTTGGACGACTGCCGTTCCGCGCTGGGCGGCCGTCCGCTGCTGTTCGCGGCCAATCACGTTGCCTGGTGGGACCCGCTGCTGCTGCTGGTTCTCGACGAGGCGCTCGGCGGGGTGGGCTGGGCGGTCATGGACGCTGCGAACCTGCGCAAACTGCCATTCCTCGGTTGGGTCGGTGCGCTGCCCCTGGACCGCAGCAGCCAGGACCACAGCCGGCGGTGCCTGCAGGCGTCGGCAGCCCTGCTCGACCGGCCCGGTCGCAGCCTCTGGATCTTCCCGCAGGGCCGCCAGCGACCGGCCCATCTGCGTCCACTGGACCTCAAGCCGGGAATGCAGATCTTGCATGCCGGCAGTGCGGTGGATGTCGTGGCGGTGAGCATCAACTACGTCTTCCTGGAGAAGGACAGCCCGGCCGCGGTCGTCCGGTTCTCACCGCCGATGCCCGGTGTGGAGGTCGTCGGGGCGGCTCTGCTTCCAGCCGTGGAGGCCGCCATGCTCGACGGCCTCGCCGCGATCGATGCCGCCGCGCTGGCGGCTACCGACGGCCGCCGGGGCCGCAGCCACCCGCAGGAACCGTTTCCGGGTTTCGTCGCGCTGGTGCGTCCCGACAAGGTCGCAGCCCAGGACGGCCTCGGTGCGCGACTGCTCGATTGTCTGCGCCGTTGGGGGCCACGTGCGGGCTGAAACCGGTGCGGAGGTGCTGGTGGTCGGGGCCGGCATCGGTGGGTTGACGGCAGCCCTGGCCTTGGCGGCCCGTGGGCTGCCGGTGCGAGTGGTCGAGGCCGCTGCGCGCCCGGGCGGTAAGGCCGGAAGCGTCGAGGTGGACGGCGTCGTGGTCGAGACCGGACCGAGCGTTCTGACTCTGCCTGAGGTCTTTGCCGACGCGTTCGCCCGCGCCGGTCTGCGCCTCGATGATGTGATCGGCCTGCGCCGTCTGGACCCCGGTTTCCGATACCGATACGCCGACGGCTGCGTGGTCGAGGTGGCCCACGACCCGCAGGACACCCTGGCCCGGGTCCGGACCGCCCTGGGGCCCGCCGCCGAGGCCGAATTGGCCCGTTTTCTCCACTACAGCCGGCAGATCTGGGACGCGGCCGCCCCGCATTTCGTCCGCGGTCCCGCGCCGACATGGGCGGCGATGGTGGGCCTGGCCCTGCGCCACCCCCGGGCACTGCTGGCCGTCGACTCGATGCGCGCCATGGGCTCCGGTATCGACCGTCACGTTCATGACCCGTACCTGCGCATGCTGCTGCGCCGGTACGCCACCTACAACGGCAGCGACCCTCGCCGCGCCCCGGCGACCCTGAACTGCATCGCCCACGTCGAGTTGTCGTTGGGCGGCTACGGCGTGCAGGGCGGAATCCGCGCCCTGGTCGACGCCCTGGTGGCGGCCATCGAGGCCGGCGGCGGAGTCATCGAGTGCGGCGCCCCCGTCGATCGGCTCCTGATGGATGGGGGAGCGGCGGTCGGCGTCGTCCTGGCCGGGGGTCGGGAGTTGCGTGGCCGGGCCGTGCTGGTCAACGCCGACGTGGGGTGGCTGCGCGCCGGTGCGCTGCCCGGTGCCGACCGGCACCTGCCCACCGCCGCGGCGCCTTCGATGTCGGGCTGGACCGGTGCGCTGCGATCAGCCCGGCGGGCCGACCGACTGCCGCACGAAGTGCTGTTTCCC
>Ga0164292_10001403_pt1 | contig 19380 bp, 18 predicted proteins | sample GEODES117metaG_FD_111486 | JGI IMG/M metagenome (GOLD analysis project Ga0164292, IMG submission 111486) | Eutrophic lake water microbial communities from Lake Mendota, Wisconsin, USA - GEODES117 metaG | ecosystem: Environmental > Aquatic > Freshwater > Lake | place: USA: Lake Mendota...
ACGCGATCGCCTTGAAGCAGAACCAAATGACTTCCACGAACGCGTCCGCCAGGAATTCTTGCAGTTAGCCGCACAAGACCCAGAGCGTTATCTCGTCGTTGATGGATCACAAACAATTGATGAGATCCACGAAAAGATTATCGAACGCGTTGCGATGATTCCAACGCTGATCCGTAATGCAAAAGAAGATCAAGGCAATCGATTCCTTAAGCCGATTCGTTTTGCAGCAAGTGCGGTAGCGACGGGTGTAAAGAAAGTTCCACACCCAAAGAAGCCAGTTCGCGCTAGCAAAATCAAAAAAGATAAGAAGGCTAAGTAATGACGACCGTCTTTGATGATTTGGTCGGACAAGAACCTGCAGTAGCTATTTTGCAAGGCGCATCTCTGGCCGCTCGCACAGGTGAAGAAACGCAGGAGATGACACACGCCTGGATCTTCACTGGTCCCCCAGGCTCTGGTCGTTCGTCAGCAGCGATCGCTTTCGCCCAAGCTCTCATCTGCCCACAAGGTGGATGTGGAACGTGCAATGAATGTCGTAGCGCAAAATCAAGTGCACACCCAGATGTCGAGATCATCTCTACAGAAGGTTTATCGATCAAGATTGAAGATGTCCGCGAACTTTTAACGCGCACATCGTGGACACCATCAATGGGTGGTTGGCGCGTTGTCGTGATGGAAGATGCAGACCGACTTACCGAATCTGCTGCAAACGCACTATTGAAAGCAATCGAAGAACCCGGCACCCGTACCGTCTGGTTGTTATGCGCGCCCACACTTCACGACATCTTGCCGACAATTCGTTCGCGCTGTCGCCACATTCAATTGCGCACACCAACGACTGCAGCAGTGAGTGGATATCTGCAACGCAAAGATGCAATCACACCAGCAATGGCAGATTTTGCGGCTCGCGTGAGCCAAGGCCATATCGGTCGCGCTCGATACATCGCCACTAACGAAGCGGTCCGCAGCAATCGCTCAACGATCCTTAACTTGCCACTACAGCTTGGATCAATTGCCGATGCCTTCAAGGCTGCACAGATCTTGATCGACCTAGCCACCACCCAAGCCAACGCCCAATCAGAGGCGCGCGATGAGAAAGAGATCGCTGCACTGCAAGAGGCATACGGCAAAGGCGCAACAGGTCGAGGCATGGCAACAGGTGGTTCCAAAGCAGTCAAAGAGTTAGAGAAGGAACAGAAATCACGCGCCACCCGCATGGTCCGCGATTCACTCGATGGCGCACTGCTAGATATCGCCACATTCTTCCGCGATGTCATGATGGTCCAAGCCGGTGCTACAGATTCATTAATCAACACAGATATGACAGAACAGATCACCGCCTATGCGCATAAAACAACCCCGCATTCAACGGTGAGGAAAGTCAACGCGATCATGAAAGCCCGAACACATTTGAGTCATAATGCAGCACCACTTCTTACCTGCGAGGCACTGATGTGCCAGATCGCTAACTGATGCGCGCTCGCATAACCGCTCTCACTCTCACACTTGCCGTCATTCTCGCCGGCTGTTCATCAACCAAAGCACCATATGTCGAAGAGACATTCTCTGCGCTCGCTGAATACGAACAACAGAAACTCGATTGGTCTGATTGCTATGACTACTTCGAATGCGCAGAACTTCGAGTGCCCATCGATTATGACGATCTCTCGGTAGGTACATTCCGCATCTCTGTCTTGCGCGCAGCCGCTCAAGATCAAGACAATCGCCTCGGCTCAATCGTTGTAAACCCTGGCGGCCCCGGTGGCTCAGGCGTTGACTACGCGTACAACGCTGACTACATCTTCTCTCCTGAAATCACCGATGTGTATGACGTCGTGGGCTTTGATCCACGCGGAGTCGCAATGAGTGAACCCATCTCATGCTTTACACCAGAAGAGCTCGATGAAAACTTCGCCGCTGATTCAAAGCCCGATAACGAGGAAGAAATCACTGCAACACTTGAAGAATCCGAAGCCTTTGCCAAAAAGTGCGCCGAGAACACTGAGAACCTCGAGCACTTCACCACTGCAGAGACCGCCCGCGATATGGACATTTTGCGTGCAGCACTCGGCGAGAAGAAACTTAACTATGTAGGAAAATCCTACGGAACATATCTCGGCACTTTGTATGCCAACATCTTTCCAGATAAGGTCGGCCGCTTTGTCTTGGATGGCGCTGTAGACCCAAACATTCCAATGAAAGAACAGAATCTGGCACAAGCTATCGGTTTTGAAAAAGCACTCACTGCATTTGTAAAAGATTGCGCCACACAATCTGATTGCCCATTTACCGGAACACCCGCACAAGCCCAAGCAACAATAATTGCAACGCTGCAAGCTGCTGCCACTACACCTCTGCCACAGAAAAACCCCGCAGATGGTGATGACCGAATCATCACCGAATCAATAATCGTGATCGGTATGGCCTCTTCTCTCTATGACGATGTCGATGGTTGGCCGAAGTTACGCCAAGCATTTGCTGAGAGCGCTCAGAACTACGGCGATACCTTCTTGCAACTTGCAGATGAATACACAGGCCGCAATCCTGATGGCACATTTAGATCTAACGATTTCGATTCAGGCGCAGTCATTGATTGCCTTGATTGGCAAGATCGCCGCACCGTCGATCAATTCAAAGCCGACGCACAAGAGTTTGCAACTAAAGCGCCAGTATTCGGCCCTTACATCGCATTCTCTGGAGTGCACTGTCGCTTCTTCCCGCAACCTTCAACCCAACGCGCTCCCGATTCACTAACAACGATTAAAACTGCGCCAATCATCGTCATCGGAACCATCCGCGATCCAGCAACGCCATATTCATGGTCCGTCAGCCTTGCAAAGATCTTCACTGGCTCACGCCTGATCTCACTAGATGCCGATGGCCACACCGGCCATGGCCGCGGATCTGCCTGCGTTGATGATGCCGTCGATGCATTTCTCCTTAAAGGCACCTTGCCTAGCGCGAATCTTTCCTGTGATCTTGCAGGCATCAGCGCTTGATTTGGTAATTAGCACCCCTGCCGATGGTGCAGCTCCACACTGAATTTACTTGGACAATTTTTGTAGAAATTTAGGAATGATTGAATTCCCAGTTCGATTTCTAGATACCCAAATCGGATGCGTGGCCGCCCTAATTTTTCCAAGTTTTGAGCCATCACCGGCGGCTGGAATATAGGAACTAATCTTTATGCCAAGGGACTTACATGTTAATGAAAAAACACTTTGATCTGTCCGATTAACCCTAAACTCTGGGAATTCAGGAAGTTTAGACTTTTCATCACTCAAAAAAATTGTATTTTCTAGCGTAACCTTGGACCATAGATCTGAGATGCTCTTACCCTTTTCTCCTGTGAGAAAAAACCAGGTTGACTGGATTTGATTTCCAGCCTCCGTCGGGTTGATTGACTCAAATCGTTCGAATAGATCACGTTTAGTGTGCTCAATCTCAAGTGATTGCAGAACAAAGGTGAATGCGCCGTGCTTCCTTGCGAATCTCTGAAAAAACCTCATTCTCAAAGAGCTGATTGGATTAACCAAAATTTCGCATCCAGCATCGATCCAAATTACGCCATCAAAATCTCCCCAGAAACCATTAAAGGCGTTCCCGACGATCTCTGACTTGTACGCCATATACCCATAACCTCTGTGATTTGAGTTCTGAAGGTGTCCGTAAACCTTTTTAGTCTTGGGGCAGACAGCAGCCAAATCATCCGTCAACACGGCAACCGTTCTTGCAACACCAGGAAGTTTTCTGGCGGAACTCGCTACGCGCAGTGCTGCAGCCTCGATTTCTGAGCTTCCTACCCCAGCCGTAACAACGATCCACTTGAAGGGCATGCGTGCTCCAGATTTCCAGTCTTGGTTGAATAACCGCGATTTAGCGCCTACTTTATCGAGAATCTAGTGCAGTTTGGTAATTAGCACCCCCGCTGATGGTGCAAAATTACTCCATGCGTTTAGACCATATCTCTTATGTGACTTCCCACGATCAACTAGCTGACACTGTTCAGCGCTTAGGTTCACGAATCGGCAGCACATTTGTCGACGGAGGAATTCACCCACGCTTTGGAACACGTAACTTCACCGCACCTCTCGCAGGCGGCCAATACATCGAAGTTGTATGTCCACTTGATCACCCAGCAACTGAGGCAACACCATGGGGCAAGGCTGTTTCACAGAAGGCGCAAGAAGGTGGCGGATGGCTCACTTGGGTATTTAGCACCGAAGACATTTCACCAATCGAAGCAAAGTTTGGTCGCGAAGCAGTCGATGGACACCGCACACGCCCAGATGGATCTGACTTAAAGTGGAAGCAGATCGGCGTTAAAGAGATTACAGATTCACGCGAACTTCCATTCTTCATTCAGTGGCTTACAGAAGATCATCCATCAAAGGATGGCAACGCAGTTTCAAAGATTGAAAAGATTGTGATTGCAGATAAAGATCCATTGGCAGAATCTTGGTTTAAGTCAGAGATCCTAGGCGCGCTCGCTGAGGTCTCTATCGACTGGGTCGATCCATCAACAAATGATGGCGACAATGGAATCGTTGCAGTTCATCTAACAACGCCGAGCGGTGTTGTGGTTCTAGACTAACAATATGAAGAATCTGCCTGACTTCTAAGATTTAAGTGCAATACGGGTACCTCACCCAATTAAGTAATTGTTTTGTCTAAAGAATAATTTGGTATATAGGAATTGCCAAGCGCAAGATGTAGACTTCACCGGTGAAGACCATTCTAATAACAGGCTCTAGTGGTTTCTTAGGTTCATCCATAGTCATCAAGGCGCTATCTGAGGGTTATCGGGTGGTGGGGATTGATAAGAAAAGTCCAACCCTGAAACCACACGGAGAGTTTACTTTTTTTGAAACAGATGTTAACAAGTTAGATTTCGAATTAATCCCAAAATTAGATTTCATAATTCACGCTGCTTCCTCTCTACCTTACGGAAATTCACAAGCAGAGTTTGATGAAAACAATGTCAGTGCCGCGATTGCTATTGCACATTTCGCTAAAGAGTCGCAAGCTTTTCTAGTCGAAATAGGTTCAAGTAGCGTCTATGGGAAGCCCGTAGAAGTGCCCGTCACTCGCCAAACACCAATTGCGCCTTTAGACAGTTATGCCAGGTCGAAGCTAAAGGCAGAAACTGAAATTTCAAAAATAGTAAGGCCTAATCAATATGCCGTGATAAGGCCTCGAACGATTCTTGGAACGGGAAGGTCGGGCATTTTCGATATCTTTTTTGGACTTGTTCGCAAGGGATACCCACTGCCGCTTGCAAATTCTGGCCGCCAAATAATCCAATTTGTCCACGTAGAGGATCTAGCAAGGCTAAGTCTTCATTTAGGAAAGAACAAAGTTATGGGTATTTGGCCTGCAGCATCGCCAAATCCCAAAGACATTCGCGGCTACCTAATGGAAGTGTCAAGAGAGTTTGGCATTGACATCCGATACTTGCCCATTAACCCAAAAGTCTTTTCAAGTCTAGGAAATCTAGCGTTTAAGCTTAAACTCACAAAATTCACACCGTGGCACTTTGGCGCTTTCCCTTATGACAATTTTGTTGAGCCAAGTTGGGTGCCTGAAGGGTTTAAATACAAGTTAACCTGTCAAGATTCCTTCAATGACACTTTCAAATCTGGTAAACCTGCGAAGAAATCGCCTTTAGCAAAGATAAAGCTAGGAAAGAAAATATGAGTAGAAACAATAGGATCTTAGTTAATTTTTACTGCAGGTATACGAAATCACAAAATCAAATCAAAGGTGCTTTATTCTCAAAGCGAATCCATCAAGCGCCAATACTGCTTGTCAGTATTTCTAAGCCACTAGGGTTATTTCTAAGTCGCTCCCAAATTGTGGACAATATTTGCAGCCGAATGCCGATAGTAAAACTGTTTGTACGTTTTCTGTGCGGAAATGCCCAACTAATCTTAAAATCCCCAGAACATGCGCCAGTGACCCCTAACTTGCAAGACTTTTTGAATACTGACAGTTTGTTTGATCTTATTGTTATTGGGTCTGGCCCAGGTGGCTCAATTGCTGCGCTTAGAGGAGCCGAAACTGGCAAAAAGGTTCTAGTTGTTGAAGCTGGCGAAGCATATCTTCCTTCAAGTATTGAGCACCACTCGCTTACCCAGACGATAATGCAATTTAGAAATGGTGGACTTAATTTCATTTGGGGCACCAAACCTGTTTTGTTTGCAGAAGGAATGACATTAGGTGGTGGAAGTGAGGTGAATTCCGGACTTTACCATCGGTTAGAAGGACATCGGCGAACAGAAATCCTTTCTGCAGTTGGCTCTTCGGAGGAGGAATGGAGTGAACTTGAGAAATTGGTGGAAAGAGAAGTTTCAGTTCAACTGTCACAAGAAGGCACCACACCTGATCATGGTTTGGTTCTGGGAGCGTTACGTGAAGGCCTAGTTTGTAAAGAGATTCCACGATGGAGAAAGTATGAACCGTCTGAAGAACATCAGGGAATGCAGGTAACGTACTTGCAGCGAGCCAAAAAAAGTGGAGCTAAAATTTTAGTGAACTCCCAAGTCAATAGACTTACTCCGACAAAGGATTGCATTGAAGTAGAAATTTATGATACTGCTGGAACAGTAAGAATATTTAAGAGTCGAGAGGTAGTACTTGCTGCCGGTACCCTTGAGACACCCAGAATTTTGCATCGTTCCAAACTGTCAAGTAGTTCTTTCCCATTAAATTTTCATCCGATGCTTAGAGCTGTTGCCGCCCAAAATAAAGTGATTAACGACGGAGACTTATTTCCGTCTTGGCAAGCGTGGGACACTGACCACCGGTATAAATATGGCTACTCGGTATCCACTTACCCGTATCTCGTTGCCACCCTTCGCTCAATAGGCGAAGATAGAGATTTTAGCGACAATGAACTTTCCTACATGGCCGCGTATTTTTCTTCTTTCGCGTTATCGGACAGCAATGCAAAACTTAGAAGATTTGGAAACACGCTTATCCCCACAATCATTTTCGGTAAGAGAGATAATAAATCCATGCGAGAGTCCAGTAAGCACCTTATGGACTTACTTGGCTCGGGCGGAGCTACTGAACTGTGGCCGAAAAAAGGAATTTCTCCAGTGACGACGGTTCACTTATTCGGGTCGATGCCAATTGGCAGCTCTACATTAATTAACGATAAAGGACGTTTGATCACAGAATCACGCATTAGAATTTCAGACGGATCACTGATGCCCCAGGCACCCTGGGGAAACCCTCAAGGCGCCATAATGGTTCTTTGTGAATTAATGGCTAAACGCGCTCATCATGAGTAATAAACAAGCAGTCCTGGTGATTGGATGCAATTCAGTTATTGGAATGGCATTAGCGCAAGGTGTGGCAAACCGAAAAAGTCTTTCCAAAATCTTGGGAGTGGCTAGAAGTATCCCACTCGATTCTACTTATGGGCATGAGGTCCTGCAAGTTGAAAAGTATAGTGCATTAGATATCGACGAAATTCTTCTCAATAATCAAATCTTGGCGATTATAGTTTCTTTTGGAGTTTTTGATTCTAGTGAAAATCTCATTCAATCCATAGATATAAACCTAAAGGTAAATACTTTTGAATATCTGAATATTCTTGAAAAAATTGTTTCTTCCCCATATTTGACTGATGATGTTGAAATTCACGTGACTTCGAGCTTGTTGGCAGACTTTAGTAGAAATTCCGCACTGATTTATGCTCTAAGCAAGCAAGTGACAGAAAGAGTTATTCTTCAAAAGATGAAACCTTTCCACAAAAATATTTTCATTTGGAAGTTATCCTATGTGGATACACCTTTGAATTCTGGCAGATCGAGGAGTCCAATCAAGACCTCCGAGAGAGAAATTCTAAAATGCGCAGAAAAAAAAATTAAACCTGGCATGTACTACATACCCAAATACGCAAGAATTCCTGCTTTGTTTTTGAAGTCACTCCCAACTTTGCACCGGTATATCAAGTAGATTTCTACCACTAGATACAAGGGAAGATAATTATGGATGCAATCGTTCCAGCTGCGGGATTAGCTACACGCATGCGCGGCCTTCCTAAATTCTTACTTCCATGTGATTTGGCATATACAACTCTCATCGAGCAACACGTGACCTTGTTGCTCGAAACCTGCAATACGATTTGGATTCCAACGAGACCCGAACTCGTCATGATCATCGATTCACTAGGACTGCCACGAGACCGTGTAGTTTTGCTTCCGATGCAAACTGAAAACATGACCCAAACTGTAAAACGGGTACTCGAAATCACAAGCAACCCTTATTTCCATTTAGTGATGCCGGATACCTATTTCTTTGGGGAACAGCCTTATGCAAAACTTACTCAAAAGCCCGACGTCGCTGAATTAGCGTGCTGGAGAATTCGTGAAGACCAAAAAGGCAAACTGGGACAAGTTCTCTCTGAAAATGGGCGAGCATTAGATCTTTTGGACAAAAAAATAGACTGTGATTATGAGCATTCTTGGGGCAGTCTCACTTTCAATCGAGAACTACTTCATCACGCCGAGGATTCTGATCCACATATTGGATATGCTGTAAAACGTGCCATCGACGCACACCTAAACGTCACCACAACTGAAATGGAAGGCAAGTATTTCGACTGCGGTACGCCAAGAGAATATTTAACCATGTTGCAAGAAGTAATTGCGCCATTATGAAAATCACGATGGTAGTGCCAATTTATGAAGATTTTGAATCACTTGAAGTATTGATAAAATGGATACAAGAAACTCCAGACGACCATATCTCTTTCTTGGTGGTTGATAACGGCTCAAGGGATGAACGTATATCTAAACTGTTATCTAACCCCAGAAGTAACTGGAAGGGGATTCGAACAGACACTAACTTGGGCTTTGGCGGCGGCATTTTATTTGGTGTTTCTAAAGCGGAAACAGAATACATCGGATGGATGCCCGGCAATCTAAAGATTGACCCTAGAGATACCCCTGAATTTCTAAAATCAGTGTCATTTTCGGAAAAGAACTTTGTAAAGGCCAGAAGAGTCAGTCGCAGTAAAAGTGCCCACATAAAGACTATAGTGTTGGGAATGGCTCAATCAATTTTCTTACGAACACCCATGTTTGATGCCGGAGGAACACCAACCATTTGTTCCAAAGAATTTCTATTGTCATTGCCAAACCCTCCAAATGATTACGCTTTTGAAAGCTATGTATTGTTCAAAGCTCGTAAGGCAAGAATGAAAATTAGCAGACCATCAGTTGAATACACGGTACGTAAGTTTGGTTCTTCACATTGGCAAAAGGGTTTATTAAGTGAAATAGAGTTATTTATATCAATCATAAAGAAATCAAAAAAATGGAGATAACCGGAAATTCGAAGTTAGTGAAATTATCCCTGTGGGTTAATCTAATTGCCTTTATTGCAATTTCGTCTTTAAATGAATGGTTCTTTTTCTACCAATATGCCTTTAAGAACCAATTTGCGGATCTTCGTTTGATAACGAGTAATTCTGAGTGCTTATCAAATGGGTTAGTCGCAAAATTATGGGAAGAAACTTGCGACCCCTGGATGAGAATTTCAAACTATCCAACCATTTGGATTGAATTTTTCAGCTGGCTAAAAATTACCGAGGACAAAACGTTCTTTCTAGGCGTATTAATGGGAAGTTTGACTTTAGTGAGCCTAAATCTTTTTCTGCTTCGTTATCTATCCGATTTTAGCCGAATGCAAAAGATAATATTTTTAGGTGGGATAGTTCACTCGCTACCACTTTTTATGTTGCTGGAACGAGGGAATGTAGATCAAGTTATCTTCTGCTTACTTTTCTTAGTTGCGAGTACTCAGATTTCGAAAAAAAGATATGTTCAAATATTTGGAATTTTGCTTCTAGCTTGTGCAACATACCTGAAGTTATTCTCTATTGGTGGAGCTTTCCTGCTATTTCTTTTAAGAATGAAAAATCGGAATTTCAAGGATTCTGCGCTCATACTCCTTACCCAAGGAATTGCAATTTTTGCTTTACAGGACCAGCTTGGAAAGATAATGGAATTTTCTCCAACTGTACCTCGTGAACAGTTTGGACTTCGATCTTTTCCTTCGTGGAGCCTGTCAATTCTCAGTCCAGGCACAGAAGCGAATCGAAATTTTTTTGCACTGTCAATTATCGGGATGACAATATTCATATTCTTAACATTTATAACTTTATACTTTAGTAGGGCTGGCAAAACCAGAATCGATTTCAGAATTTTCTTCCAACAAGACTTGGAATCAAGAGATTTTGTCATTCTTACACTCTTCGGGGGGTCTTACTTTGCAGCTTTTTTCGCAGGTTCTAACTGGTTCTACCGGTATGTTTTTCTGATTCCGGTCGTCACAGTCCTCATACATAGGATGCCAGGTTACGCGACCAGAATCTTACTTGCAATAACTCTCTTATTCCTGCTTGCTTCCGCAAGTTCCGTTCCCTACCTTATGGTGATTATGCAACTTGGAGCGACACTTGTCGCGATAAGTATTATTCTTATATTTTTTGCATCCTTGGACGTCAATAAAGCCAAACTGAAATGACTCAGTGTTAAATTGAGAACATGCCCAGTTTAGAAGTAGTAGGTTTTGATTTTGATCAAACCCTAGCGGACAGCACATCCGGAATTCACGAGTGTCTCATCCATACTTCTCAGATTTACGGAGCTGAATTTCAAATCGAAACTCTGAGAGAAATTGCTGAGTCAGGTTTGAAATTGGATCCTATGCTTCGCCAATTCCTCCCTGAGGATGTAATTGTGCAAGCTAGGCAGACATTCCTAGATGTATATCCACAAAAAGGAATAGCAGGAACTCGGGCAAAAGAGGGGGCAGCTCTTTTGCTACAAAAACTTCGTGATGCAAGAATAAAACTAGTCCTAATTAGCGCAAAGAGTCAGTACAACTTAGAGCTTTCAATTAACCACCTAAAGTTTGATTTTGATGAAGTGTACGGTGGAGTTTCAGGGCAAGAAAAAACAGATTGCATCTTGAAAAGTAACGCTCAAATCTATATTGGAGACCAAGAAAGCGATGTGAAGGCAGCCAATGAAGCAGGTATCAGAGCTGTGTTTGTAAATCAAATTGCCCCAACATTTGATCTTTTGGAAAATCCTTGCTGGTGTTTTTCAAATTTATCAGAACTAATGGACGCTTTGGACCCATCAATTGATTTTTAGAGCTTTGAGGAGCTCTTTCTCATCTAGGACTGGAGACAAACGTTCCATGTTTGAAGTTTTGAATTGACCGTCATTAGAAATTTCGGTGTAAACCCTGGGTTCCGTCGACTGATCAGGGTCAACGATAAGCTCTATAATCCCAGGTCCATCGAGATTCAAACACTCGTTGATTTTGTCAATCATTACTGAATGAGATTCAATTTTGAAGTAAGGAAGATTGAAACCACGGACCAATCCTTCGAGTTGAGGAATTCCCAACAAACTCAACCGGTCGGTACCTAGACGTCGTCCTTCAAAATATCGGTCCTGAGAAGTCTTTATAGAACCGTACCCATTATTGTTGAGGACGATTATTTTTATGGGCAGCTTAGAGAACTCGAGGGTGGCCAGTTCTTGTATATTCATTAAAAAGCCACCATCGCCGTCTATCGAGACGGTTCTCCGACCCTTTGAGGCCAAACAAGCTCCAATCGGTGCGGCAATCCCAAACCCCATGGGGCCAAGTCCTTCAGAGTTTAAGACTCTTTGTCCTACTTTGTTTTGAAAAGCCTGCATAGAGATTTCACTACACGCTCCCGAACTACCCGGAACCAGTAGGTCATCTGGACTCATTAGCTTAGAAAGCTCCGAAATAAAGTGGTAAAGATTTACTCCAGATTTTGGTGCAAGATGCTTAGGTTGGATTAAAGGGTAATCTTCTTTCCATTTACAAATCCTCTCAGTCCAAGACTGTCTCACCGTAGTGGGCGCTAACTCCTGAATGCGCTCGGTTATGCTCTTTATGAAGATACCCGCATCTGCATTGATAAATGTTGCGCTAACATTTTCTAACTTTGATAGCTCGTTCGAATCTACGTCGACAATGTATTTACTTGCATTTGGCGCAAAATTGTCTGGCCTGTATGCGGTTTGTCCGAAGTCTAGGCGCGCTCCAATCACAAGTATGAAATCGGCTGTTTGTTGTGCAAAGTTACTCCATCTTTGTGCGATGGCTCCTGGCCTTCCAGCATTTAGAGGGTCAGAGGAATCTAGAATATCTAACGCTTTCCAGGTGAGAAGTGTAGGAGTCTGGGACCCGGATACGAGAAGTCTCGCTTCATCAACTGCGTCACTCAAGCGAACCCCATTTCCCAACATAAGTAGTGGTCGATTCGCCGACTTCCACTTGTTTAAGATTTCATCCAGTAAGGCTGTGTCTAGATTCAGGTCAGATGTTGCTGGCTGAATCAACTCTAAAGGACTTGCCTCTATTACTTGTGACTGTATATCTAATGGAATATCTAGCCAGACAGGTCCAGGGCGATCTGATATGGCGGTTGTGATTAAATCTGTGAGTATTTCTGGAATGCTTTCTAATTTGGTGATCTGAACAGCTTTCTTTGTAATGCTACTAACCATCTCAACTATGGGAACCTCTTGAAAACCGAGTTGACGAACACCATACGTTTCTCTGCGATCTTGTGTTTTAACTTGGCCTGAAATAAAAATTACTGGCGTCGAATCAGTCCAAGCTGCGGCACAAGGTGTGATTGCATTCGTAGCTCCAGGTCCGGTCGTAACAAGAGCGACTCCAAGAGAATTCTTAAATTGTGCATAAGCCTCAGCAGCAATTCCCACACTTTGCTCATGAAGCATCGGCATCGGCCGCACTTCACTAGAACGTGCAATAGCGTCTACTAGGTACATGCAGCCACCGCCAGGCAAAAGAAAAAAATCTCTTACACCTTGATTGGCTAGTGATTTAACAATATAGTCTGAAACATTCACAATTGTTAGACCCAATACTGCACAAAGGTCTTACGCGCACTATTTTTAGAAATTAACTCATCCAAATAGAACGAATCATCAAGAATGTGAGTTGATGAAACCTCCTCAATAATGGCACCATAAGTCGAACTCATTGCATGAATTGTGCCTGGAGGGATGACTGCCGTGTCTCCAAGATTGAAAGGTACTTCGGCATGATTGAGAAGCAATTTAGCATCCCCATAGACAAGGAAGAAAGTTTCATCCTTTTTCTTGTGAAACATAGCGGGGTGGGTTTGGCCAGGCAGGAGGAGAAGTAGCTTCTTACAGTAATCCCGGTTGATCACTGTGATCATGCAAACACCGAACTCATCAAACTTCTCTAGCCCGTAGTGGTGTGAAATTTCGAGAATCGCATTTCGAGGAATAGAAACTCCAGATTCTCTGATCAAATTCAAAACTGCCTCTCGAATCTCAAAAATTCTAGCTTCAGATGAAGCATGGGTTATCTTCGACTTGAGTATTGGACCGTTGGCCTGAATATCAGAATTCGCAATGAAATTTTCATACTTTCCCAAGTCGTTTGCTTGAAGTTGGTCTTCTTCTCCTGGAATGCCGAAGAAAACATCGCTTAGCTCAATTTTTGAACCATTTAGAATGTCTTTCTTAGCAAAAACGTATCTACGTAGTCCACGAAGTGCTTCTTGTTCAGATGCATTAACTACCGCCCAAGAATTTTTTGCGCCTAACATCTCAATGGCATTACTCAAAGACTCAATCCATTTGTTTAGACCGGCCACTTCCATCGAGTATTGGTTAAGTGATATTCCCTTGTCTTCAAGACCCACATGTCTCTCTAGAATAACAGCACCTTTCGCAATTGCTAAAGGTGCTGCAATCAAGTTTTCAGGGTTCTCGTGTGTTGAGTATCCTATTGGCAAATCAAGATAACGTTCACGCATTCTTGATATTCTATTCAATTGTAAGTCGGAGTCCGATGTCGGATACGCTGCCACACAGTGCATTAATGCAAAATCCTTGTTCCTATTTTTTAAGAATGCTACTACACGGTCTATTTCAAACTGAGTTACCCCTGCAGTTGATGCGACGATTGGCCCATCCCATTGGCTCACAGCTTCAAGTAAAGCCCAGTCAGTGATGGATGCCGATGCAATTTTCAAGATGTCGAATTCATGCTCTCGGATTTTTTGAACAGAGAATTCATCAAATGGCGTACAAGCAGTCAATAGTCCAAGACCAGATGCAAATTCCTTAAGCTCCTTAAAGTCACCCCATGACAATTGGGTAGATAAGAATCGATCAACGTATTTAAGATCTCGCCTTGAGCGAAAATCAGGGTGAATAAAATTCGGTAAATCTCTATATTGAAACTTGACCGCTATTGGGTACTTATTAGGATTTCGCAATTTGGCAATTTCGCTAATAATTCGCTTCCCGTGTTCGACAGAACCATTGTGGTTGTTAGCCAAGTCTAAAATTAGCAGCGGAGCTGATGAGTCAAGATTTCGAATTATAAGCTTTTTCATCCCCCCATTTAAGCCTAAAAAACCGGATTATTGGAGCATCTGAAGCCTGAGTTGATTTCAATTCGGAGCATTTTGAATTATTAAGGCTCTCAAAATCCGTTTTCAGTGAAAAATACTGGGCTACAGTGAAAGGATTAATGGATATCAAAACTTGAGCCTTCTTATGATCCAAATCGAACGATCAGTTATGATTCGAAAATGATGAAATCTCCCGCTGTGAGACTAAATTGTCCAGCATGTAATAGCCCACGAGCGACTTCCTTTTGTTTTGCTGTAGTTTCACCTTGGGTAACGGAACTAGCATCAGAATCTAATCCGCAAGTACTCGAAATTCGAGAGTGCACTGAATGTCAGACAGTTTTCAGTCAAAACGGCTATCCAGCAACTGTATTAGAAGCGCTTTATAAGGATTATCGAGGTGAGCAATACCAAAAAATTAGGCAAAACTGGGAACCCGGATATACGAGTACGTTGAACTCAGCACTTAATGGAAATGCCGAGTGGATGGAACTACGTCAACGCGATATTTTAAATGCTCTGAGCCTGGCTGGAATTGAAGTTGATGAAATCCAAACTTGTGTTGATTTTGGTGGGGGGCACGGTGGGGTAATGCCAAATTTCCCTAAGCGATTTGTTTTTGAAGAAAACTCGCAGGTAAAAGATTCCCAGGAACTGAAAGTAATAAAACGGTGGGAAGAAGTCAGTCATCTTTCACCAGATTTGGTGATGTGCTGCGGAGTGCTTGAACATGTCAATAACCCCATTGAATTGGTTGAACTATTGAAGACTTCAAATGCCAAATATTTCTATTTTGAGGTTCCAGCAGGGATTCCGCCAAAAAGATTCGGATTGTTAGCAAGCAGAAAAGCTTTGAAATCTATCTCTCGATCAAAAATCACATGGAGATTAGTTCAAAGAATCGAAAGAAAGATAGGAAGCGGAAAGTTAAGAAAGTATTTTCCCTTCAGGATCTCGGAACACCTACAATTTTTCTCAGAGGATGGCCTAAATCAACTAATCCTGAACAGCGACATGAGAGTAATGAAGATTAGTACCCGCAGGCATAGCGCAGGTTTAGACGGTTCAGAGAATTTGGCGTTTGAGCATACAATTGGAGTTGTAGCCTGTTTGCGAACATGAATCATTCCGCACAATCTAGTTCTCGGAAGTGTTGCTTAAGGTTTCGAACGGGAATCGAACCCTCGTTGACTAAGAACGAGTAACGAAAATAAAGAAAAGAAGGCACTCCAAGCAAATTGCACTAGAATAATGTCTAGTTTAAAACGGATACTCACGGCAGGCACAAAGGTAATCGCAATTAAAAGACCAATAAGCTGAAATGTTGTGTAGCGTGGATTGAAATAGGACCTTGTCTCAACTCTGAGAAGATATCTTGACTGTGTCTGAAATGAAAAAACTGAAGCTACGCACGTGCAAATAACCGCAATTTGCCAGTATTCTGAATAGTTCCCAAAAAATTTCCAAAGTATTGCAAACAAAACATTTCCGAAAAAATAATTAACTGCCGAGACTACAAAAAGTCGCATCCCGAATCTTGCCATTAGTCATCACTATCCGTTCTTTCTGCAATCAAATAGATTGGTCGTGCTTTCACCTCGTCATAAATGAGAGCAAGATATTGAGCTAAAATCCCGATTGATAGCATAATTAAACTAAATCCCAAAGTAATAATTCCAACAATTGTTCCAAATCCCGCGAAAGGTACGCCAGAAATGAACCAGATTGTTGAGAGCACTGCTGTTGCGATTATTGATATAAAACTAAAGACAAACCCTAAAATTGACAACCAAATCAATGGAGCAGTTGTGTGCGCGAGGATTGCACTGACAGCCCACCTTGCAACTTTTCTAATGGGAATTTGTGTGAATTTAGATTCCCCAGCAAATCTAGCTGGGCGATCTATCTCAACTACGGCGGTCTTAAAGCCAGTCCAGGCGATTAGTCCTCGCAGAAACCGATTTTTCTCCTGCATTTTTCTAGCAGCCAGGTAGGCAGGGCGACCGAGAAGTCTAAAGTCACTGACGCCTCGCGGAATTAGATTCCCAGTAGCTTTGTTAGCAAGTATATAAAACCAATTGGACAATACTCTCCGAACAAAAGGCACATGCTCTCTGCGCACGACTTTTGCCACAACTTGCTCGTATCCTTCTTCATATTTCTCAATAAAAGAATGAATTACTTCTGGAGGATCTTGAAGATCTGATGCCATAATAACTACAGCATCGGCAGTCGCGATATCTAATCCCATAGTAAAGGCAGAATCTAAAGGAAAAGTTTTTGACATTCTAACGCCGAGAACCTTTCCTGTTTCAGACGATAACTCTTGAATCAATTCCCAAGTTCTATCCGATGAGTTATTGTCACAGAAAATAATCCGCCACTCGTAATTCAAATGCTCCTGCATCACCCGTTCGATTCGAGAGAATAATTCCTTAACGCACTCTTCTTCATTGTAGGCAGAAGTAATAATCTCCAAGAACTTTTTCGCCACAATTTCCCCCGGGTCATTTTCGAATCTTAATGAGACAGTATTCCACCCTAATTACCTATATATTTGCATTTGTAGGGCAATTTCGTGAAGGGCGAGATATATATGAAACTAAATCTAAACGGACTCTCGATCTCTGATCTAAACCTCATCGTTCAAAACCAAAATGTGCCCTGGCAAAAATTCGCAAACTCTAGAGTATTGATTTATGGCGGTACGGGATTTATAGGCTCTTGGCTTACAACTGCACTTAAACACGCAAATTCCGAGCTGGGGTTAAATATTGAAGTGTCAATTGTAACCAGAGATGCACGTGCAGCCCAGGCAAAATTTGGATCGATAGATTCAGGTGACATTCAGTTTATTGAACATGATTTTGCATTTGGACCCCTTAATGATTTCTTTCAAGCCGAATATATATTTCATGGAGCAACTCCAACGAGGGTATTAACTGGCTCTAACCATCCTGTTAACCTTTTTAATGCATCTGTCAACGCTGCCAATCATGCAATCCAGTGCAAAAGTTCTAGATTCGAAGTCCCAATGGCTATCCACTTGAGTAGTGGAGCGATTTATGGTCGGCAAAGCATGGAAAATTCCCACAGATCCGAAGATGACGTAGCTGCCAGTGAATTGGATGCCTACGGTCAAGCAAAGTTAGCAACTGATCGAGTTCTTGAGGATGCATTCAGCGAAGGCAAGATTAAATTTCAATCTCCCCGACTTTTTGCTTTTGCCGGACCGTTGCTCCAACTCGATGCCCACTTCGCTGTTGGAAATTTTTTGCTTGACGGCGTACAAGGGAAGCCTATTTCAGTAAACGGAAATCCAAATACTCTTCGTTCATATATGTACCCGTCTGATTTAATAATCGCATTACTAGCTATTGCAACACATGATGAGTATTTGAATGTGAACATAGGCAGTGAGGAATCAATTTCTATGTCAAATCTTGCATATTTGATTTCGAGACTGACTGCACAGAAAGGAGTCCTATTCACAAATCCAACTCTGAATCCATCGAATTACGTCCCTTCGACATCCAGATTGAAATCGATTCTTCCGGGATGTAAATTTTTAACTCTTGAAGATTCACTGCGCAGGTGGATTGAATGGATCAATCATCAAGATTTGCCAGCCAAGGAGGTGTAACCTGCTTAGCCATTTCGACGAGCTCGTTTCGCTCTCTCAGTGTGTCCATAGGTTTCCAAAAGCCATTGTGATGAAAAGACATAAGTTGCTTTTCTTTCACTAACCGAGGCAGCGCGCCCGACTCAAAAGGCTCAGAAAGTGCGTGAATGTAATTCACGGTTGCTGGCTCCAGCAGAAAAAATCCTCCATTTATCCAGCCGGAATCAGCTTGATTTTTTTCGCCAAATTTTGTAACTAAGCCATTTTCAGATTCAAGCACGCCGAATCGTGCGGGAGGTCTGACCGCGGTTATTGTTGCAAGTTTGTCGTGGTGCTCATGGAAATCCATCAAAGTCCTTAGATTTACATTTGCAAGTCCATCGCCGTATGTCGCGAAAACTTGTTCACCTGGAATCATGCGCATGCATTCGGCAATTCTTCCGCCAGTCTGGGTTTCCAAGCCAGTGTCTACCGCTGTGATTTCCCAAGGTTCTTCAACTGTTTCAACCCATTGGCGGATTACCTCACCTTTATATCCGGTTGCAATCAAGAACTCATTAATCCCTTGCTTAGCAAAAACATTCATAATGTGCCAAAGCATTGTTTTGCCAAAAACATCGACCATCGGCTTTGGTTTATCCGAAGTCTCTTCAGAGATTCGAGTACCGAGTCCTCCAGCAAGAATTATTGCCTTCACGCCGGAACTCCGAGAATTTCGTGAAGTGTACTAATCGTGTAATCAAGCATTGGAATTGTCAATCCCGGCCACACGCCAATCCAGAAGGTGTCATTCATGACGATATCCGTGTTGGTAAGTTCTCCAACTACGCGTCGAGGAGTTCCCATAAATGCAGGTTGACGCAAAAGGTTGCCTCCAAACAGAAGGCGCGTTGCAATTTTTGCATCATTTAATCCTTGAACGATCTGATTTCGATTCTTTGGTGAACCAGATTTTACCGTCAGCGCAAAACCGAACCAAGAAGGGTCACTATTCTTTGCGGTTTCCGGAAGTAGTACAAACTCCTCTAAGCCTTTCAGCCCAGATTTTAGATAGTTCCAGTTTCGACGTCGTAGTTCTATAAATGATTCAAGCCGATCGAGTTGAGCAAGCCCAATAGCTGCTTGTATGTCACCAGACTTTAAGTTGTATCCAAGATGTGAGTACGTGTATTTATGGTCATAACCTTCAGGTAATTCACCCAAGGTCCATTCGTAACGCTTGAGGCAAGTATTGTCGCAACCAGGAGCACACCAACAATCTCGGCCCCAGTCA
>Ga0164292_10001404_pt1 | contig 19366 bp, 12 predicted proteins | sample GEODES117metaG_FD_111486 | JGI IMG/M metagenome (GOLD analysis project Ga0164292, IMG submission 111486) | Eutrophic lake water microbial communities from Lake Mendota, Wisconsin, USA - GEODES117 metaG | ecosystem: Environmental > Aquatic > Freshwater > Lake | place: USA: Lake Mendota...
CACCGTTTTCAAAAACGCCGGAGCCCAAAAGCCCGGCGTTTTTTTGTGCCTCCCTCACTCACCCAACGTATCCTCCAACCATGTCTATCGCCACCCGCCGTGGTGACCAAGGAGAAACCGATCTCCTCTTCGGCCACCGCATCACCAAAAAACACCCCCGCATCCACGCCCTCGGAGACGTCGATGAACTCAACGCCGCCCTCGGCCTCCTCCGCGTCCACGCCCGCCGCCCAGAGACCACCGAAGTCTGCGCACAAGTCCAGCGCTGGCTCATCGATCTCATGGGAGAAATCGCAACCCCTCCCGGCCTCGAACAGCGCTACACCGACACCCACCCCCACACCATCGCCCCCGCCGAAGTCACCTGGCTCGATGAAAAAGTCGCCTTCCTCGAAGCCCACGGCGCCCTCAAATTCGAAGGCTGGGCCCTCCCAGGCGCCGCCGGCTCCCTGGCAGGCGCCCACGCCGACATGGCCCGCACCATCGCCCGCCGCGCCGAACGCACCCTCATCGACCTCACAGGCACCGAACAAGCCATCCCCAATCCCGAAATCACCCGCTTCCTCAACCGCCTCTCCGACGTCCTCTGGCTCCTCGCCCGCTGGGAAGAACAACTCGAACCCAAACGCACCCCCGACACCCCGTAGAGAGTCGCCCGTGGTGCAAGCCGCTGGCTTGCACCCACTGCCTTTTTTCAGAATCCCTCTCAAGAACCGGGCAGCCTTGATCGGCCAGTGCTCAACCCCTTCAGGTTCCTCCAACTTCCGAGTTCGGGATAAACCCTCTCCCCGTGGTGCAAGCCGCTGGCTTGCATTAGATTAGCCTAGAAACGGGAATGGAAAGGGATGAAGATGGCGTCGTGCTTGGTTCCACAAGGCTTTCCGGTTCGCAGCGGTTGCATCGACAAGGTGATGCCACCCGAGAAGCGGGAAGCCTTGTGGGACCAATGACGGCGGCAGATTCGCCCTCAGCCATTTCCGTTTTTAGGATTAGGGCTTCACCGGAGCCGGAGCCGCAGGAGCCTCCGCCGGATTCGCATCCGCAGCCGGAGCCGCCTTCACCTCAACCTTCGGGCTCGGCGCCTCAATGGGCGGTGTCGTCACACTGATCGGTTCCTTCATCGACACTGCAGGCACACTCACCGCCGGAGCACTCGCGCCCGGCGCAGCTTCCCCTGCCGGAGCCGCCGCACCCGGTGCCGCCGCACCCGGTGCCGCAGGCTGCCCATCCTTCTCAATCGGCGCCGCTGGCTTCTTGATCAAATCCGCGCGCCGCACCAGCAAATTATTCACCGTGTACTCCGCTACCTCAAACACCCAGTTCTCCAGTTTCTTCTCCCGCTCCAGCTTTTCAGTCAGAGTCTTTTGAGCCGCTGCAAATTCGTCATCCAGCTTCTTCTTGTCCTCTTCCTTCTCATCCTTGCCTGGAGTGCGCGCCTTCGGCAGATCCGCCTTCACCGCCACCGTCATGAAATACTTGTCCGCCCCGTCCTTCGACTGCTTGGCCACCTGAACTTCATAACTGAATCCATCAAACGTCGTGATCACCGCCTTGCTCGAGTTCTTCAGCAACTCGCCAGCCTCAGACTTCGGCTTCACATCGTTGAATGAAGCCGTCGAAAGCAAACTCGCAAGCGTCAGCTTCGCCGTGTCAAACTCTTCGCCCTCCTTCAGCCCTTCCAACGTGTAATCCGTCAGATCCTTCGAAGCACGGCTGACCTTCCACGAATCCTCAGCCACCGGTGCCGTCACCGTCAGTGTCGCCATGTCCTGCACCGCGACAAACGTCTTGTCCAACCACTCCTCCGGCTTCGCCACCAGGGACCCCACATCCGTCGCCACCATCCACAAAATGCCCTGGTCCTGTGGCAACCGGATGAGCTTCTGAGGCGACTGCCCCATCTGCGGGCTGTTACCCCCCGAAACCTGCACATCCCCACCAATCACCACCTTGGCCACCTCGCCCCCTTTTTCATCCAACAGGTTCACCAAGATCCCCGTGCCCTCGGTCACCCCCTCCGCGGGTTCCAACACTTTCTCATCCTTCCAAGCTCCCTCGCCCAGCAACTGCTTGCCCGCGATCTTGGTCTCACGCAGCGCCATCAGCGACTGGCTGATCTTGCCAAAATCCACAGCGTATCCCGAACGCTCTTCTACAGCCCACTGATCCGCACCCTGCTTCAGCGTCACCTGCCCGTTCTTGTCCTTAATCTTGACCGTCTTGATCGCATTCACATCAAGATCGGGCAGCAGCAGCTCTCGGGTGCTTACGCCTCGGCGCACGTTCTCCGAGAGCTTTGCCTCTTTTTTGTTTTTGGTCACGACGGCCAGACCAACCAGTCCGGCAAGCACGATGAGGGGGAGGAGGGATTTCTTCATGACAATCTCAGGAAGTCAGAGTTTGGAATTCAAAAGGTTTGAGTGGAAAGTTATCGCGCAGCCGTCGCGGAACGGCGGCGCATGGCCAGAATGAGACCAACCGCAATGACGATCAGTGGCATCAGCAAAATGTTAAGCATTTTCAAAGTGAACTTGATCCAGTCGATCTCGCGATTCTGCTGCTTGCGAACCTCGCGCACCTCCTTGCTGATCTTCGCCTGAGTCGCCTGCAAATCCGCCAACTGCTTCTGCTGCTCCGGATCAAGAATCAACGTCCGCGTCTTCGCATCCGTCTTCACCTTCATCGTGCCAATCTGCTGCACCGTGTCATTGAGCTGCTTCTCCAGACTTTGCAGCTTCGGCCTGAATTCGACCTCCACCTTCTCGCGCATCTCATCCAGCTTCACAAACGGCCGCTGCGTGCTGGCACGGCTGCGAACCGCCAGCAAATCACCGCCACCACTCAAAAGCTCGATCGCATTGAGGAACATCGGCAGGTTCGAATTGATCGCCACCAGCGTGCCCGTCATCTGATCCTGGCTCAAACAAAACGCATCATAGAACATGTCTGCGTCCGAGAACAACATCACCGCACTGCTATCCCCCTTCGACTCCGCCACATGATCCGGTGGCAACGCTGGCTTCGCAGGCGCCGCCGGAGCCGCCTCCGTCTTCGCCTCACCAGCCGGTGCAGCGGGAGCTGCTGGAGCCGCAGGAGTCACAGGCGCAGCAGGGGCCGTCGCCGCTGCAGCCGGTGCCGTCGCCTCGACAGCCGGGGCCGCTGGCGCAACTGGCGCGCTCGGCGCAGCCGCCGCCACAGGCTCAGTCGTCGCCGTCGCAGCTGGCGCTGCCGGATCCGTTTGCGCCCCACCGCCCTCACGCGCTCCCGGTGGCATCATCCCAGGAAAACCCTGCATCCCCGGTGGCATGCCTCCTCCAGGTGCCCCTCCAACCGCAGCAGGCGGTGGCCCATCCGGGAACGCTGTCTTAAACGTCCCGCTCAATCGCATCGCCAACACCTTCTTCCGCCCGCTCGCCGTGAATTCCTTCAACGATTCCGTCCGCAAACTCTCCGCCGTCGCCAAATCAATCCCGCTGCTTTGCTCCGAACTTTCCAACAAAATTTCCGCCGTCGGCCCACCCGCCGCTGGCGCAGAAAACGCCCCAGCCGAAACCATCGTCATCGACTGCAAACTCTCCGTGATCGGGTTGGAACGATTGATCGCTCCCGCTGGCAATTGCAACGCCGTCGGATTCTGACGCCCCATCAACGTTCCGCGATAAAACATGTCCGCCACCACCTCATTCGGGCTGTAACCCACTCCCCAACCCTTCAGCAAATTCGGCAAATCAGAAGTCTTCGCCACCACCGTCGACTGCCCCGTCATCGGATTCTGCTGTCCATTGTAAGACTGCCCAATCCAGCACAACGGATCCACACACGCCAGCAAGCGACCACCCTTCAGCAAATACTGATCAATCGCATACTCCGTGGTTGGCAAAATGTCCCCAGGGTGAATCACCACCAGCACTGAGATGTCGCTGTCGATCTTCGTTGCCGACATCTCCACATCCCGCACCTCGTAATCCAACCGCAGTTGCTGAATCACCGCCCATGGCTCCTGCCCGCGCTGACGTTGGAACTGGAACATTGGCGACCCCTGAACCGGCATCGAAGACATCACCCCAATGATCGGCTTCTTCGTCGAAATAACCTTGTTGATCGCCCGAGCCACATCGTACTCCAGCTTCGTCTCCTCAGACGGATTCAGGAACGGAATCACTTCCTTCTGCGATCCACTCTGAATCGCGAGTCCCAAATAAATGTTGTCTCCTTCAGAGTTGACCTGCATTCCCTGAATCTGATCCTCACGCGCCTTGTCCTCCTCATCCGTATCCGGATTCGGTGTGAGCTTTTCGAACACCACATTGTCATTCGACGCCTTTTGGAACTCAAACAACAAGTCCTGAACGTTGCGTGAATACGTGCTCAATACAGGCGGCATCACCCGCTCATCGGAACTCACATAATAACGAATCGTCACCGGCTTGTCCGGATTGATGCGTCCAAGGATGTTTTTGGTTCCCTTCGACAGCGTGTAAAGACTGTCTTCGGTCACATCGACTCGGAAATTGCCGAGCCCAAGCCCGCCAACAATGTAGTTGATGACAAACACGATGGCGATCACCAGCAAGGTGGTGAAACCAACAGCAGAGGAAGTAGAGGTAGTTTTGGAGCTGCTCATAATCGGATGAGTCTGGCTAAAGAGGTTGAGTTAAAAAACGAACGGAAGTTAAGCGCGCTTGGACCGCAGACCTGAGGCCGTCACCAAAAGCGCGACCACGATCACCGAGATGAAATACAACACATCCCGCACCACGAAGATGCCTTTCGACATCTCATAAAAGTGATCCATGAAGCTAAGGTAGCTGATGAACCGAACCACCGCTTCACCCCATCCTGGAAGCCCGTTCACCACGAAATCCACAATCCCGGGATAACCAATCAACGTCAGCGTCAAACACACCGCCACCGACACAATGAAGCAAACCACCTGGCTGCGGGTGAACGCACTCACAGCCGAAGTCACTGCCAGGCAACCCAAGGCATAAAAGTAACTCGCCACATATCCCGTGATGATCGGACCCCGGTCCGGCTCCCCAAGATAAAACACCGTGAACACAATCGGCATCGTCAACGCCAACGCAATGAACCAAACCGTCGCCGCCGCCTTGAACTTCGCCAAAATCGCATGCCAAGGTGAAATCGGCATCGTCAAGAGAAGCTCGATCGTCCCCAAACGATGCTCCTCAGACCACAACCGCATCCCCACCGCCGGAGCCAGCACCACATAAATCCATGGATGCCAAAAGAAAAACGCCTGCCCCAATGATGCATTGTTGCTGTCCAGAAAACGCCCGAACAAAAAGGCAAACCCCATGGTCGCCAACAGGAAGATCACCAGGATGACGTAGAGCACCGGCGAATTCACGTAACTCAGGAACTCCCTCTTATAGAGAGCCCATACTTTCTGAATGTCGTTTTGATTCATGAGAAGATCGAATGATTAAAAGTTAGATAAAGAGATCCAAAAGTCGCCAATCAGGCGACCGTGTCCGAGCGTGTGATCGAACGGAAGATTTCATCAAGCCGTCCCTCTTCTTGATGCAAGTCTTGCAGCTTCCAGTTCTTGGCCACTGCCAATCCCGCGATCGCTGCCGCCACATCACCACCCTGTTGAGTCTTGCCCGGCAGCACTCTCGCCACCAGCCCTGTTTCAGTGCTTTCAATCGCTTCCACCCGTTGCACCCCGCTCGTTTTGGAGATCTCCTCCTTGATCGAACCACCGCTCGCTCCCCGAATCACCACCCGCAAACTGCCCGCATTCGGACTGCGCTCCTTCAATTGCGCCGGCGTTCCATCCGCCACCACCCGACCCCGATCAATGATGATCGCCCGCGAGCAGGCTGCCTCCACTTCTTCAAGAATGTGCGTCGAAAAGATGATCGCCTTGTTCTCGCCCATCCGCTTGATCATGCTGCGCACCTCATGCTTCTGGTTCGGGTCCAACCCATCGGTGGGCTCATCCAAAATCAGCACTTCAGGATCATGAATGATCGACTGCGCAAAACACGTCCGGTGACGATACCCCTTCGATAGCGTATCCACACTCTGATTCCTCACGCTATCCAGGAAGCAAAGATCCAGGACCCGATCCAATGCCTTCGTCCTCGCCGCTCCCGTAAGACCACGGATCTCAGCGCAGAAACCCAGGAAACTCGCCACCGTCATGTCCGAATACAAGGGCGCGTTCTCCGGCAGGTAACCCAGGAACTTCTTCGCCTTCTCAGGCTCGACCAGCATGTCAATGCCGCCCACCGAGATCGATCCGGCTGTCGGCTCAAAATAACCGGTCACCATGCGCATCGTCGTGGATTTGCCCGCTCCGTTGGGTCCGAGAAAGCCGAGCACTTCGCCTTTCTCCACTTTGAACGAAACACCATCGACGGCGACCTTCGTTCCGAATATTTTTTTCAGGTCTTGAACTTGGATCATGTTGGCACAGTTGGAATGGGATGGGGTCCCTGACAGCCCTCACCTGGGTTGGTAAACCCACCTTCTCCAGATGGGTTGTTTCGGGCGGGCAGGGTTAATGCTGCGGAAGCACGCCTTTTCAAGCGTTATTTCCCGCCTCTAACGACACCTCGTGCGGCTTTTGTGTGCCAATTTTAAACTTTTTGTTCGGCAAAGTTCAGGGTATTTTCAAAAGCTTCATGTCTCGCCCCATCAAGACTTTCGCTCTCGTCCTCGCCCTTCTCCTGGCCGTGCTGGCATGGCTCGCTCAGCCAAAGGCTCGTAAAGCACCCTACAGCCATCAACCGCCGCCAACAGTTTCCCCCTCCCATGCGGCTGCCGCTCCCGCCGTCATCCCCGAACGTCCCGCCCCCAGCCCAGACGCTTCGCTCCCCGAAGTGAAGTCCGGCCGCGTCATCGAAACGCTCACCGTCCCCGATCAAAAAACCAACCAATCGCGCGAAATCACCCTCCTCCAAACGTCATTCAAGTATCCCCTCCTCCGCAAAGAACAATCCACCTCCTCCAGTAACCCGAACCAATTCCAGCCCGGTTCACTCTCCGTCTTTGTCGGCGACCACCTCTTGATCAAACTCCAGCCTGGCAGGTCCGAATCCGATCTCAAAGCCAGACTCCCCTCGCTCAACGCGAAAATCCGCCGCCGCCTCTCCGACTCCGATCACTACCTCGTCGCCCTCAACAATCCCTCCATCGCAGCCTTCGATCAGCTTCGTTCCGCCCTCGAAAAATCTCCCGACCTCATCGCCTACGCCGAACCGGATTACATCGTCCACCACCAAAGCACCCCCGTCTTCCCCGACGATCCCTCATTCGATCAACAGTGGCACCTCCACAACACGGGTCAAACCGGTGGCTCCTCTGACGCTGACATCGATGCTCCGGAAGCATGGGGCGTCACCACCGGCAGCACCTCCGTCGTCATCGCTGTCATCGACTCCGGCATGGACCTCACCCACCCCGACCTCACTCCCAATCTCTGGATCAACCCCGACGAAATCCCCGACAACAACCTCGACGACGATAACAACGGCTACATCGACGACATTCACGGCTGGAACTTCGTCACCAACACAGCCTCCCCCATGGACGACAATGGCCACGGCACCCACACCGCCGGAATCGTCGGTGCCTCAGGAAACAATGCCATCGGTGTCTCCGGTGTCAGCCCGGTTGTTCAGCTCATGCCCCTGAAATTCCTCAGCGCCTCTGGTAGTGGCACCAACTCCGACGCCATCGACGCCATCCACTACGCCACAGCCAAAGGCGTCTTCCTCTCGTCCAACTCTTGGGGCGGCTCAGGCTTCTCACAAGCCATGAAGGATGCGATTGATGCCGCTCACACCGCCGGCATCGGCTTCATCGCCGCCTCCGGAAATTCCGGCATCAACAACGATCTCTACCCCGACTACCCCGCCAGCTTCACCTCCCCCAATCTCATCTCCGTCGCCGCTACCGACCATACCGACTCCCTCGTCTGGTTCTCCAACTTCGGCGCGCAATCCGTCCATCTCGCCGCCGGCGGCCATCAAATCCTCTCCACCGGTCTCGGCGGTGGAACCGAAATCATGAGCGGCACCTCCATGGCCGCTCCCCAGGTCTCCGGCGCCGCTGCCCTCCTCAAGGCCGCCAACCCCTCCCTCTCCTTTGCCCAAATCCAGGCCATGCTGCTCGCCACCACCGATCCGCTGCCCTCTTTGACCAACAAAACCCGCACCGGTGGCCGACTCAACGCCGCCTCCGCCTTGATCCCCGCCACTGGCCCCCAAATCACCACCCTCACTCCCATCATCGACGACCCATCCCCCGCCAACGCCGACGGCATCCCCAGCCCTGGCGAATCCATCAACCTCCTTCTCCCCATCCAAAACATCGGTGCCCTCGCCACCGGCACCCTCGAGGCGACCCTCAGCCTTCCCTCCCCCATCGCTGGCATCACCCTCCTTCAAGACACCACCTCCTTCGGCATCGTCCCCGCCGGCACCTCAGCCTCCCATTCGGCCACTCCCTTCAGCATCGAAATCGCCAACACCGTCTCCCCCACCGACCTCACCCTCCGCCTCACCGTCTCCACACTCGAAGACCCTTCCCAATCCTGGACCTTCGATCACACCCTCGAAATCCGCTCCGTCGCTACCGTCTCCGGCACCATCACCCGCATCACGGGCGGCACCCCGATTTCAAACGCCACCATCACTCTCGTCGGCCCCAAAACCTTCACCACCTCCACTGACTCCAACGGCCTCTACTCCCTCAACGTCACCAACGGTACCTACCAAATCACCGCCTCCGCCACTGGCTTCGTCCCCTCCTCCCCCATCACCCGCACCCTCCCTCCTTCCACATCCAACCTCAACTTCACCCTCGGCTCCTCCATCTCAAACATCTCCCCCTTAAGCCTCTCCGCCACCCAGGCCAAAAACACCACCACCACCCAATCCATCACCCTGCAAAACACCGGCGACACCGCCCTCACCTACACCATCCAGGAAGTCCCCTCTCCCGACGCCACCATCACCTCACTCCCTCCTCTTCAACTCCTCAACGCGCCCTCCAACCAAACACCCACCGTTCTCTCATCCGCCCCCGCTCGCTTCAATCTCCCTCCCCCAGGCCCCCGTGGCCTCAATGCCTCCGACAACACCGCCACCACCCTCCCCTTCGAGGACGGCTTCGAAGACGGCCTCTGGGGCCGCTGGTGGCAAAGCTGGGGCAACGGCACCCGCGAAGTCCTCTCTGGCCTCGCCCCCAACGGCAACAAATCCTTCCACTTCCACTTCGACGGTCCCGCCGACCACTTCACCGGCATCCACCAGATCTTCCCCTTCGGCACCCAGCCCGGTTACGTCAGCTTCTGGACCCAGCCCGGCCCCGAAAACGAAGCCACCAGCTACATGGTCCTGCTCGATCTCTACCTCGTTTTGGATAACCTCGGCCTCCGCTACGAAATCGCCGACTTCATCTGGTTCTTCGCCAACTCCAACGGCCGCTTCTACATCAATGACAACGTCGGCGGCAACCAGGCCGTCCAATACGCCGAAGGCCAATGGTATCACATCGAGTTCCGCGACATCAATTGGCAGGCCAAACACTTCGACTACTGGGTCAATAACCAACTCATCCAGGCCAACATCCCCTTCCGCCAACCCGAAAACACCTCCGGCATCGCCTACGCCCTCATCTACAACTACAGCCCCGACACCGACCTCGGCATCGACGCCGCCCGCTTCCTCCCAGACGAACTCCCCTGGCTCCAGCTCTCCTCCAAATCCGGCTCCATCCCCCCCGGCTCCAGCACCACCATCACCGCCACATTCAACGCTTCCATCGCCGCCTCCGGCACCCACTCCGGCTCCCTGTTCATCGCCACCAACGCCCCCTCACAACCCGACACCACCCTCCCCGTCAGCCTCACCGTCACTCCTCTCCCCAACACGCCCCCCGTCACCCCCAGCGATTCCATCGCTGTCCAACCCAATACCCCCCGCGCCATCACCCTCTCCGCTTCCGATCCCGATTCCGATCCCCTCACCCTCGAAATCACACGCCTCCCCGCCCTCGGCAATCTCTACCAAACCACCGACGGCATCACCCCGGGCACCCTCCTCGAATTTACCCCCCGCGTCGTCTCCGATTCCCTCCGCCGCGTGATCTACGTCCCCCCCACCAACGCCATCGGCCTCAACTACACCTCCTTCGACTTCCGCGCCCGCGACTCCAAAGGCGCCACCTCCACCGGCACCATCTCCATTGACATCGTCGACGCTCCCCTCCTCTTCGTCACCCCCTCCGGCAGCACCAGCAGCACGCCCCTCACCATCTCCCTCACCTCCAGCGATCCCACCGCTTCCATCCACTTCACTACCGACGGCTCCCCTCCCTCTCCTTCCTCCCACACCGTCTCCCCCGGCTACCAGCTCCTCATCGACCACTCCATCTCCCTCAAAGCCGTCGCCCAAAAGGACACCCGCGCCAGTCCCATCCAAACCCACTCCTTCACCATCACCGACTCCGACGCCGATGGCCTCCCCACCTGGTGGGAAACCCTCCATCAATCCGTGTCCCCGAACCTCGACCCCAACCTCGATCCCGACTCCGATGGCGTCCCCACCATGAAAGAGTTCGTCTTCGGCACCGACCCCGGCAAACCCGATTCCCTCCTGCCCACGATCGCGCCCTCCCTCCCACCCAGCCTCTCCTGGCCCACCATCCCCGGCCGAGTCTACACCCTCGAAGCCAGCCCAAACGCCCAACCCAACGCCTACTCCCCCATCACCAGCCCCCGCCTCGGCAACGGCCAGCCCATGCAACACACCGACGCCACCCCCACAGCCTCCAGCCGCTTCTACCGCCTCCGCGTCGACCTCCCTTAACAGGTGACACGGACACTCCTGTCCGCCCCCAAAAACCGGCGCAGCCGCACTCCCCAAGATACGGCAAGCATCTCGCTTGCCCCCCCACATCGAGCAAGCCACAAGCTCGCCCCCCAAAAGTACCACGACTCTCCGAGGCGTCCCCTACCAACCGGCGCTGCCGCACTTCCCAAGTTGGTGCAACCCTCTTGCTTGCCCCCCAACTCAGCCCCCCCTTCGCTCACCCACCCCTCACTCCACCAACCGCTCCCCCTCAGTCTTCGCAATCAAAACCGCCCCCACCGTTTCCCAAAACACGTTCACCGCCGCCGCGCCAAACTCAAATCCACCCCCAGCGCCTGCGACGCAAAAATCACCACCACACTCTCATACAGCGCCGTCCCATTCAACGTCACCGTCGCCCCCGGCAGGATCACAAAGCGTGTCACCCGATCCGAAATCCTCCCGCTACATACTCAAGGACACCCCAGAAATTAACCAGAAATTCCATAACCACACAAATCAACGCCCGCTGAGCCAAAAAACCCGAAATTCCAGCCAAAAAAAGCCCTTTTTCGCATCCGTTCCCCCTCAATCCCCCCATTCCCATCGCTCCAGCCCACTTTTTTCTCATTCCCCCTCTTTTTTCCCACCCTCCCCTCAATCCCTGATTCTACAAGCTTCCCAGAGCCTTCCCCATTCCAAAATTCACCCCAAATAATTCTGGCATGTAAAATATTTATCAAAAACATCATATTTTTAATTGACCATTCCGAATATAATTGCTATAAATATCACGTTCTTGATCGCAGCGACTGCAACGCAGCCTCCGCATCCAGACTCAACATAACCAACAGCCCAATACAACAAGACAATGAAAAACGTGAAATTGAACCTCAAGAAGGCCGCTAAAGCGGGATTCAGCCTCGTGGAAATGCTCGTCGTGATCGCGATCATCGGTATCATCGCCGCTATCGCCATCCCGAACATCGGTAGCATCAATGATGCCGCCAAGGACTCTGCTGCTCAGCGCAACGCTCAGAACGCTGCTTCCGTCTGGAACGCCGCAATCGCCGCTGGTTACGACGCTTCTGCTGTCACTACCGCACAGGCTGCTGTCGACTTGCTCGAAGGCGACACCGTCACTGGCGACCCTGATGGTCCGTTCGCAACGAACGTGTTCAAGACCGGCACGATGAGCAACGAAACCGATGTCGTCCCTCTCTTGACCCTTGGTGCAGACAAGAGCTTGGTCTACGTCAAGCCATAATTGTAAGTCTCTTTTCGGCTGAGTGCTGGTTAAACAGCTAGACCGAATTGCCAAAATCCGCCGGGGATTCGTCCCCGGCGGATTCTTTTTGCGTTCATGCCCCAAGTGAGCACGGATGGAAACGAACATCGAAGCAAATTCCGTTTTTTTGGACTGCGCGCAGCCCCGCTGCGGGGAGAAAACCTCAATTCGCTTCAGCACTCATCGTAGCGCCGGATCACCCGCCTCCAACGCTTCACCCTCAGCCGCTCAGTCTACCGTGACCATGCCAAAGCGATTCAAACCAAAATCATTCTCAATTCAACCATTTCGTGCCAGATGACCAAGCCATTGACAACCGAGAAACGGAACCTTGAACGCCAGCACCCCGGGCCCAAAAAAGACACTTGAGCTTCTCATTCAGTTCAAGACCAAACACCTTTTCTCCCGTCCTCAAAACACAGCCCTACCAGTCTCATCCGCCTTCCAACAATCATTCCAGAAAATTCAATTTAATTCCATTGATTTTATTGATTATTGTTATTATATTCCATCGTTCGTCTCCCCATCGAAACTTATGCGCTACACAAACCGACCTCCAAACCGAAAAAATCGGGCGTTTTCACTGGTCGAAGCAATCTTCACCATCGCCATCATAGCGGTCATGTCGTCCATCGTCGTGGCTGCCATCTCCAACGCCTCTCGAGACGCAAACCGCATCGTCGCCCGCCAGCAACAAGCTACTCTTAACAGCGCCCTCAACGCATGGGTCATGGGCAGCATGCGTATCGCTTCCGGAGCCAACGAAGGCCAACTCCGCAGCCTCGAAGACGTCCGCGCCGAATACAATGGCCAAGCCTCCTCCCTCGCACGCCTCCAACTCGTCGCGCCTGCCGCCGGCTCCGGCTACCTCGACGAAACCACCCGCGAGCACTTCATTCAATACACCAACAACTCCGGCCGCATCGAGTCCTCCGCCCTGGAAGCCGGCAATCAACACATCACCCTCCCCACCTGGGCCTCTGGTGAATTCCCCAAAGCTCTTCTCCAAGACAACTAAATCCCACTTCTATGTCCCCCTCCCTCATTTCCAAACCTTCACGCTTCAAGGCCGCCTTCTCCATGGTGGAACTCCTCGCCGCCGTCGCCATCATGGGCATCATCGCCTTCATGGCCATCCCCTCCGTCACCAAAATGCGCAGTGACGGCGAACGCAACCTCGCCATCGCCCGTGTCGAATCCCTGAACATCGCCATGGCCAGTTTCGTCCAGGCTGAAGGCCGCTCCCGCGCCGAAAACCAATGGCAAAGCGCCGGCACCAACGCCGCCAAATACACGCTCCTCCGTCCCTACCTGGCGTTTGCCGAAGACACCATCGGGCGCTTCATGCCTAGCGGCTACAGCGCCAACTTCGGCCTCTCAGTCGTTGCCCTCCAAAAGACCACTCTCATCGGCCCCGGTAACGTCACCATCCGCTACTAAGCCCCCTTTCAGTCACGGTTATGCTCCTCCATCCCTCCGCACGATGCCCCCGAAAGCGCGGCTTCTCAATGGTCGAGATGGTCACCGTCATATCCATAATCGGTGTCATCGCCTCCATTGCGATTCCCTCCATGTCAGGGATGTCCACCAACTCAAAAAACGTTCTTGCCACCAACCGCCAGGAACTCCTCAACACCGCCCTCAACCAAATGGCCATGGCCGGACGCTTTATCTCCAACTCCCCGCAACTCAGCAGCGCCAGCGACGAACAGCTCATCGTCATGACCCTCCAGATCCGCGACGAAAATATCGTCGGTAGCCCATTCATCATCCCAAATTACGCCCCCAAAAGCTCCAGCGATTCCACCACCTACCGCCTTCGTTACACTGGTCAGCGCTTCGAATTACTCAGACCCCCGCAGGCAGGCATCGGCCTCAAAATCGACTTCGACGGCTCCGATATGGGCCCCCCTCGCGTCTTCCCCTCCAACTTCCGCCCCTTCGGCTCATAGAGCCCCCTTTTCCGATGCAACCGCCGCTCGCTTCCCCCGAAATCCAACCTCCCGAATCCTTCGGAACCGTTGGCAATCCATCAGGTAAAACTGTTGGGCCAAACGAAACGAACATCATCTCAATCGAAGGTCTTGGCCTCCAAAATGGCCTCCTTCCCATCCAACTGCTCCGGGAAACCTGCTCCCCAGATGCCGAAAAAGTCGTCCGCCTCCTCGGTCGCGTCCCCACCGTCTCAGACCCTTGGCTCCCCGTCACCACTCTCGGGCCTCTGGTCATCATGGCCCACCACAACCCCCGCGCCGCCGACCTCTGGGGCATCCCCCCCGTTTTCGTCATCCGCGTCCTGATCAACGCCGAACAGTACCAGAACACCCGCAAAGAACTCGTCCAGCGCTTCACCCAAACCCCCATCGCTCAATCCAACCCCCTCGAGCACCTTCAACCCCCACGCTTCAACGAGTCCGGTCTTCGCGGTGCCTTTGAGTGGATGCTCCAAGCTTACCCCTTTGAGACCAATGAACTCGCCCGTCTAAAAGGATTCTACGAAACCGCCCTCTCCAAAGGTGACGACCTCGACATCGCCCGCTTCAACGGCATGCAGAAACACCTCGGTGTGGTTCTCAACCACATCGTCACTCAAGGCAAAACTCTCACCTACAACCCCTCCGATACCCAGCGCCAAACCCATTTCCCCCTGCCTCTTCTCGAGCGCCACAACGTCTATCCCGCCTACATCGGCAAACACGCTGTCTACCTTCTCAGTGACTCCCTCGACTGCTACGCCTTCGAAGACGAATGGATCTCCATGGGCCAGGAGGCCGTCCGCATCATCCCCGTCCTCGCGGATCCTTCCGCCATCCGCGAGGCCCTGACCCGCGCCGCCGCTTCCTTCGACCCCTCCACCCTCGCCGAAGTCGACGGCTCCACCCTCTCCCTCTCCGACGACGAGTCCATCATCTCGATCATGCCGGAGGACATGGCCCAGGTCAATCCCTCCAACCCCAACCACACTCCCGAAGAACTCCTCCAATGGGCGCTCTATACCGCCATCCGCTGCCGCGCCAGTGACCTTCACATCGAAAAATTCTACAACCTCGCCCGCTTCCGTGCCCGCATGGACGGCAACATGCGCACCATCCTCACCGCGCCCGAATCCGTCCTCCCCCGCTTCATCGCCCTCATCAAAAACTACGCCGCCCTCAACCAGGACCGCCAATCCTGCCAGGACGGTCGCTTCGCCCTCGCCATCGGCCGCCGCCGCGTCGACGTCCGTGTCGCCGCCGTTCCCACCCGCCGGGATTTTCAAAAAATCATCATGCGCTTCTTGGACAAAGCGGACGGCGTCAAACAAATGTCCAGCTTCAACCTGGCGCAACGCCAAATGGACATCCTCACTCGCGCCATGTCCCGCGACCAGGGCCTCATCCTCGTCACCGGCCCCACCGGCTCCGGTAAAACCACCACCCTCTACGCTCTCCTCAACAGCGTGAACGACGAAAACGTCAACATCCAAACCATCGAGGACCCCATCGAATACGAAATCGAAGGCATCAACCAAACCCAAACCAACAACTCCCGCGGCCTCGACTTCGCCAACGGCCTCCGCGCCCTCCTCCGCGCCGACCCCGACATCATCCTCATCGGTGAGTCTCGCGACTCCGAAACCGCCAACGCCGCCGTCAACGCCGCCCTCACCGGTCACCTCGTCTTAACCACCCTCCACGCCAACGACTCCCTCCGCGCCGTCTCCCGTCTCATGTCCATGGGCGTCGAGAAATACCTCATGGCTGACTCCCTCGCCCTCAGTCAAGCCCAGCGCCTCGTCCGCCGCCTCTGCGGTTACTGCAAAAAACCCGTCCCCTTCCCCCTCGACATCCAGGAACACATGGCCCGCCAAGGCGTCATCACCCAACCCCTCTCCACCCCCATGTACGTTGCCACCGGCTGCGACGAATGCCACGGCTCCGGCTACACCGGCCGCGTCGCCCTCATGGAACTCTGCGAGCTCAATACCGACCTTCGCGACCTCATCGAAGAAGGCGCCCCCATGAGTGCCCTCCGCGCCGCCGCCTACAAAAACGGTTTCTTCTCCCTATACCAGGAAGGCCTCCTCCAGGTCATCGGTGGCCATACCACCATGGATGAAATCAAATGTCTCAGCTACACCGCCATCTAACCCCAGTCTCAAAACTCCAATGCCTCCTTCCATGACACCCTCATCCAATCTCGAGACTCCAATCTCTGGACACATCCTCATCGTTGATGATGAACCCTCCGTGCTCGCCATCGCCTCCGCCATCCTCAACACCATCGAAGTCACCCCCCTCAAAGCCCGCAATGGTGAGGATGCCCTGGTCACTGTCCAATCCCACTACGCCTCAGGCCACAAAGTCGCCCTTGTCGTACTCGACCTCACCATGCCCGGCGGCATGTCAGGCTTCGAAACCATGACGGCTCTTCGTGACATCGATCCCGACATCCGGGTCATCGCCTGCAGCGGCTTCTTCCAGGACGATGCTCTCGATCTCTGCCGCTCCATCGGCTTCTCAAACATCCTCGCCAAACCTTACACTCCCGACAGCCTCCTCGGCCTCATCCGTCGCACCTTGAACGAGGCACCCCCGCCCAGAACTCCAACAGCACCCCGCACTCCAGAAACCTCCTTTGAGTCACCCTCCGCCTTCACCCCCTCAGCCTCCACGGCCCCGGTCAACGCCGTCACCTCAAGCAACTTCCCATCAACCCAAACCGATCTGGACGACGAAGAAGAGGACGAGCCCGTCTACCACTCGCCATCACAACCCGCCCATTTCACCCCCACCGAAGCCGCACCCTATCTCCCCGTCGCCATGGCAGAACCTGCCATCGCTTCGACAACGACACTTAGCGCCGAACTCCCAGAACCAGAACCCTCCGCCGACTCCACCCGCTCACGCCGCCCCTCCTTCCTCGCTTCCGCCCTCGCTCAAAGCGTTCGCAGCCGTCTCCAACCGCATCGCGATCCCTCCGACACCTCTTCCCCTGACGCTTCTTCTGCTCAGCCCCTTGAATGAAATTCCATCTCCCCATCGCCACTCGCTTCTCCGTCCTGGGTGTCGCTGCTGTGCTATTGACAGCCGCCGCCACCAGCGCGGGTTTTGTCTGGCAGCAGTTCCTTAGCCTGCGTTCCGCCCAAACGGCCTTCCTCAGCAGCATGGCCCTGACCTCCCAAATGGAGTTGCAAAAACAGGGACTCTCGGAAAAAATCCTCACGGCTCATGAACCCCTTCCTTCAGACGTCGAAAGCCAACTCACCCTGCGCCTCCAAACCATCAGCGCCCCTGCCGTCCTCGAGTCTCTCGGCGTCCGCACCGAAATCGCCAGCGTCACCGCCTCCAAATCAGGCAAAGACTTCGACATCCTCAAAAGCCCTCCCGCCACCGTCATCCTCCCAGATGCCAGCCATCAACTCCCTGACCCCGAAGTCGAGCAATTTCGAGACCTGCTCAACCTCGCTCGCAGCGGCTCTGCCGTCTCCCTCCTCGCCTTAAACACCAACGGCAAACTCCACCTCTGGGATGACCCCACCTGGCTCATGGCCGCCGCACCCCTCTACGACCGCGAATCAGGCCGCATCCTCGGCATCACCATCGCTCGCCAGCCCCTTCTCCAGCCTCATCACCTCCTCCACACCCAACAGTTGACCGTCCCCCTCCTCGGCATCTGCGTCGGCCTCCTCCCTGCCCTCGTCGGCTTCTTCTTCCTCGGTCGCAGACTCGCCACCAAATCACGCGCTCTCTCCGAAGAATTCGAAACCATCAAACGCGGTGTCTTCAGCCATCGCCTCCCCGCCCGCGGCCACGACGACTTTGACCGCCTCCAACTCCAACTCAACGACGCCCTCGACTTCATCCAAGAACAAGACGAACGCCAGCGCGCCGCCATCCACGAATTCGAAGACGCCAAAAAAACCGCCGAAGTCGCCACCGCCGCCAAAAGCGACTTCCTGGCCAACATGAGCCATGAAATCCGCACCCCGATGAACGGCATCATCGGCACCACCAGCCTCCTCCTCGAACTCGGCCTCGAACCCGAAGAAGATGAACTCGTCCAAATGGTCCGCTCCAGCGGCGAATCCCTCCTCCACCTCATCAACGACATCCTCGATTTCTCCAAGCTCGAGTCCTCCAAAATGGTGCTCGAAAACATCCCCGTGGATCTCGACGGCCTCCTCTCCGAAACCGCCGACGTCTTCGCCTTCCGCGCCCCCGAAAAAGGCCTCGAACTCAATTACCACGTCGACCCCTCCCTCCCTCGCAAATTCATGGGCGACTTCCAGCGCATCAAGCAACTCCTCGTCAACCTCATCGGCAACGCCATCAAATTCACCGAACAAGGCGAAATCCTCGTCTCCGCTCGCCAGTTCACCAAAAACACCCCGGCTGGCGAAATCCCATTCCTCCTCTTCTCGGTCCGCGACACCGGCATCGGCATCCCCTCAGACAAGCTCGGCCAACTCTTCCAAGCCTTTACCCAGGTCGACGCCTCCACCACCCGCAAATACGGCGGCACCGGCCTCGGACTCGCCATCTCAAGAAAACTCTGCCGCCTCATGGGCGGAGAAATCAACGTCTCCAGCGAGTCCGGTCGCGGCTCCGACTTCTACTTCGAAGTTCCACTCAAAGTCGCTCCCGACGACGAAGGTCGCGAAGTCGAACAACAATGGCTGCAGCAGATTCAAAACCGCCGCCTGTTCGCCTACTGCCAGCATCCCACCACCCGTCAACTGCTCCACCTCCAATGTCAGCAGTGGAACCTGGTCATTCACGACATCCCCTCCCTCGATGTCACCTTCCAGGACCTCGCGCCTCGGGATCAAATCGTCATCGACGTCACCGGCCTCGATCAACCCGACCCACAACGCCTCATGCTCCAAGCCGCCCACTACGGCGCAGGCATCGTCATCCTCTCCACACTCGGTGGTGCTCGGGATCGCATCACCGCCCCTCCGAACGCCCGCGCCATCAAAATCTCCACACCCCTCAAACGCCGCGAACTCCTCCGCAGCCTCGCCGAACTCTCCAATCCCAACACCCCAACGCAAGCCCCAGCCTTGGCCCCCGCACCCGCCCTAATCCCACTGCCAGCCCCGCCACCTCTCGCCCAACCTGCACCACCTCAACCAACACCTCCTCAAACCCCTGCCTTCCTCCCCCCCCCCCCCCCCCCCCCCCCCCCCCCCCCCCCCCCCCCCCCCCCCCCCCCCCCCCCCCCCCCCCCCCCCCCCCCCCCCCCCCCCCCCCCCCCCCCCCCCCCCCCC
>Ga0164292_10001405_pt1 | contig 19358 bp, 19 predicted proteins | sample GEODES117metaG_FD_111486 | JGI IMG/M metagenome (GOLD analysis project Ga0164292, IMG submission 111486) | Eutrophic lake water microbial communities from Lake Mendota, Wisconsin, USA - GEODES117 metaG | ecosystem: Environmental > Aquatic > Freshwater > Lake | place: USA: Lake Mendota...
AGCTCGCATGGCAATTTTTGAGTGGATCGAAGGCTGGTACAACCCGCACCGTCGCCACTCGGGCCTCGGCTACCGGTCGCCGGTCAACTACGAGCGATCGCATCATCAGGCCAGAGTAATAATGACGGCGCTTCTGCTGCCTTCGGCAGCAGACCCACTAACAGGTAAGATGAGTAGAGATGCATGAAGAGACGATCACAGGACTAAGACACTAACCTGTCCACGGAGACGGGGCAGCTCCATTCCGACCGTTCGTCGTGGTCGGAGCTGAGGCGCCCAAGCGTCAGATGGCCGGCGACGTCTCCGCAGCGCCACGGACCCGTGCGAGCGTCAACGCAGCATCCTCGATCATGTCTTCCTGCCCGCCGACCATGCCGCGCCGGCCGAGCTCTAGAAGGATTTCGCGAGCCGGCACGCCGTACTTCTCCTCCGCCCGCTTCGCAAAGAGCAGGAACGACGAGTAGACGCCTGCGTACCCAAGAATCAGGGAATCACGATCGATACGAATCGGATGGTCCATTATCGGCACGACAAGGTCTTCTGCAACGTCGGATATCTTGAAGAGGTCAACGCCAGTTTCGATTCCCATGCGGTTGCATACCGCGACGAAGACCTCCATCGGCGTGTTGCCGGCCCCGGCGCCGAGTCCGGCCGCCGCCGCATCGATACGGCGTGCCCCGGCTTCAACCGCTGCGACAGAGTTCGCGACTCCCATCGCTAGGTTGTGGTGGCCGTGGAAGCCGATCTCAGTTTCTCCCCGCAGCGCATCGCGGAGTGCTGCGATGCGTGCCGTGACGTCGGCAGGCAGCATGTGGCCGGCCGAGTCCGTGACGTACACGCAGTGCGCGCCGTAGGACTCCATCAGCCTGGCTTCGCGCACCAGTCTCTCCGGCGGCGCCATGTGAGCCATCATCAAGAACCCCACGGTATCGAGTCCGAGCTCACGGGCGAGGACGATGTGCTGCTCCGAGATGTCGGCCTCGGTGCAGTGCGTTGCCACCCTGATGGTGTGAACACCGAGGTCGTACGCCATTCTGAGGTGTTCTACCGTGCCAATTCCCGGCAGCAGCAGTGCGGAAACCTTGGTCCTCTGCATCAGTGGGATCACGGCACCGAGGTACTCCTCGTCAGAGTGCGCAGGGAACCCGTAGTTTACTGAACTGCCACCGAGGCCGTCACCGTGTGTCACCTCGATCAGCGGCACTCCGGCGGCATCGAGGCCCTGTGCGACGGCGCACATCTGTTTAAGCGTTATCTGGTGCCGCTTCGGGTGCATGCCGTCTCGCAGCGTCATATCGTGGACTAGGATTCTCGTCATAACGCAGCCTCTGCGGCTGCCGGGTGCTGCATCCGTTCTGCCCAGCTCTCGGCTGTCTTCACCGCCGCTGCCGTCATGATGTCGAGATTGCCGGCGTACTTCGGCAGGTAGTCCCCAAGACCCTCGACCTCAAGGTAGACGGATACTCGTTCGCCATCGAAGACCGGACCGTTGACCAGTCGGTAGCCAGGTACATACCGCTGTACGTCGGCGATGATCGCGTGGATCGAGTCGGTGATGCGCTCACGATCCGGCGCTCCGTCCGTGAGACAGTGCACCGTGTCGCGCATCATAATTGGCGGTTCCGCTGGGTTGATCACGATGATCGCCTTGCCTTGACGTGCGCCGCCGAGCTTCTCGATCGCACTCGCCGTCGTGCGCGTGAACTCGTCGATGTTCTTGCGCGTGCCGGGACCTGCCGACTTCGACGCGATGGTAGCCACGATCTCGCCGAACCTGACGCTCTGCACGCGGCTGACCGCATGTACGATCGGAATCGTTGCTTGGCCGCCGCAGGTCACCATGTTGACATTCGTCGCACCGGAGACGAGATGCTCGTTGAGGTTCACCGGTGGTACGACGAGAGGCCCGATCGCAGCTGGTGTCAGGTCGACGATCCGCACCCCGCGCGCCATGAGCGGCCCTGCGTTCTGCGCATGGACCTGCGCGGAGGTAGCGTCGAATGCAATGGAAATGCCGTCGCGCTCGACATCCGGGAGGAGCCCCTCGACGCCGCGGTCCGTCGTCTTGAGCCCCAAGGCGCGAGCGCGGGCGAGCCCTTCGGATGCGGGGTCGACACCGACCATCCAGCGGGGCTCGAGAATGGCGCTCCGCATCAACTTGTAGAGCAGGTCAGTGCCAATATTGCCAGATCCCAGAATCGCGACGCTGATCTTTGTCATGCCTAGGCCTGTCCAAACGTGAAGCTCGTTTCGCCTATGCCGCCTACGATCGCGCGCACCCGGCTACCCGGCCGCAACGCCACCATCGGCCCGAGCGCACCGGTGAGCAGGACGTCGCCCGCCTGCAGCGGGTGGCCGTGCCGTGCGACTGTCGCTGCGAGCCATGCCGCCGCCTGCAGGGGGTGGCCGAGGACTGCTGCACCCGCACCTAGCGAAGCCACGGCACCGTCTACTTCCATGACCATACCGGCGGTATACAGGTCGAGCCCCGAAAGCGGTTTCCCTTGTTCGGCAAGGACGAAGAAGGCGGACGAGCCGTTATCGGCTACCGTGTCGGAGAACGTGATCCTCCAGTCGGCAATTCGACTATCAACAATCTCGAGCGCGGCGTGCACGCTTGCGACCGCGGCTGCCACCTCGCCGAGCGTTACGTTTGGATCGGGAAGGGGCTGGCCGAGTACTAGGGCGATTTCCGCCTCGACCTTCGGCTGAATCGTGCGAGCGGGGTCCAGCCTGCCGCCATCGGGAATCTGCATATCGTCGAACAGCACGCCGAAGTCCGGTTGGTCGACACCGAGCTGGCGCTGCACGAGCAAGGCTGTGAGTCCTGCCTTGCGTCCAATGACCCTGCGGCCCTCGCGCTGCCATACTTGAGTGTTCAGCATCTGCACGGCGTAGGCACCGTCCACGTCGACGGGATCGAGCCCATCTCGTAGTGGTGCTACCGGCCCGTCTCGGTAGGCTGCGCGAAGCCTAGCTGCGAGCTCGGCGTGAGAAACCCTCATGCCGGGCGCCACCGGTCGTACAGCTGCGGTGCGATGGTTGCCAGTCCCGCGGACAAAGCGCCGATGAACGCTGCCGAAAGGATTGTCGCAAGCGCGTGTCCTTCCGGCTGCAGACCCGAAGCGAAGAAGGCAGTCATACCTAGGAAATAGCCGGGGATGGAGTTCAGCGGCGGCGTCAGCAGCGATAGCATCACGACCACGGCAAGAATAAAGATCACGAACGGCAGCGCCCACTGGCCCGCGGCGGGCGCTATCGCCCCGAGTACGACGAGCGCTCCCATCCCGAGCAGAACACCGATGACGAGGCAGGCTAAGGCAGCCCCGCCACGCCGCATGTCGCCGTCACCGGTGCCGAAGCATGTCCAGCCGATGAACATCGTCCAGAGCTGGAGCGATAGCCCTACGGTAACGACGGATGCGACGGCAGCGATGATGCCCACCGTGACGACAATCCACGCGAAGCGCGCAGTCGGCATTCCAAGGCGCCGCACCGACATACTGCCAATAGCCTGTTTTTCTGCGTTCAATACGTACCCTCCCGCTGGCTGCTAACGAATTCGACCCGAGCACGGACGCACGGGGTCATCCCAACTCCAATATCGCGCCGAGTAGGACGTCGCAACCCGCCTTCAGGTCCTCCGGTCGTGCCCGTTCTGCCTCGTTGTGACTTACACCGCCTTCGCAAGGTACGAAGATCATTGCCGCGGGCGCCACGCGCGAAACGTACATGGCGTCGTGGGCGGCCCCGCTGACCATGCGTAGCGATGCAAAACCGCAAGCGTCGGCGGCGCGCTGGACGGCATCCACGCAATCCGGTGTGAAGCTGACGGGAGCACAGTCCAACTCCAGCCTGACTGAAAAGGCAAGCCCATGCCGCTCGCAGGCATCGCGCACGGTTCTCTCGAGTGAGCGCGTCAGATCATCCAGTACCGTTGCGGTGGGGTGTCGCAAGTCGATGCCGATGGCTGCCCGATTCGGCACCGTATTGTAGGCGCCCGGGCTCATGTTGAATCGACCGATAGTCAGCCTTGCCTCCGGTTGATGCCGATCGGCCATGTCGAACAACGCAGGCACCATTTCGGCGATGGCGCGCACGGGATCGCGCCGCGCGTCCATCGGCGTGGTGCCGGCATGGCAGCTCGTGCCTTCGACTATGATCTCGAGCCAGCGGATTCCCTGAATGCCAGTCACGATACCGATCTGCCGACCGGCCCGCTCAAGCACGGGGCCCTGTTCGATATGTGCCTCAAAGAATGCGCGCACCGGACCAGCGACGCACGGATGATCGCCGAGGTAACCGATCCGAAGTAGTTCTTCGTCGACGCGGCGACTCGCAGTGTCGGTACGTCCGTGTGCGTCCTCGCGCGTCTGGGCCCCCGACCACACCGCTGAGCCCATCATGGCCGGCGAGAAGCGTGCGCCCTCCTCGTTTGTCCACACGACCGCCTCGACGGGGAACGGTGTCGAGTGGTCAGCATCGTTGAGGGTCCGTATAACTTCGAGGGCTGCGAGAACGCCGAAGACCCCGTCGAACTTGCCGCCGGTTACCTGGGTATCAAGGTGCGACCCCATCAGCACGGGCGCTGCGCCGGCGCGACTCCCCTCGCGCCGCGCGAAGATGTTCCCCATGGTATCGATTCGAATTCGACACGCAGCATCTTCGCACCACCGGACGAACAGATCGCGGGCCGCTCGATCGGCCTCAGTCAGCGCGAGGCGGTTGCAACCGCCGGCCGGAGTGGCGCCGATCTCGGCCATCTCCATTAGCGATCGCCAGAGCCGGTCGCCGTTTGTCCTCAGAGGCCGCCCGGCGGTCATGGCACAGCTCGGTCGACGACTAAACTGTAGTGCATGACGGTTGCTGGAATCATATTACCTCCGCGAATAGCTGGCCGTCCTCGACGGTCACCGGATACGTCCTTAGAGGCATTACGCAAGGGGAAGCCGTCGGCTCGCCGGTCCTGATGTCGAACATACCGCCGTGGAACGGGCACACGATGTTGTTGCCTTCGAAGAAACCTTCGGCAAGGGACGCCTCACCGTGCGTGCAGAGGTTGTCTGTAGCGTAGTAAGCCCCATCTAAGTTATAGACGGCTATCGACAAACCGTCCGGTAGATCGATACGGGCGACCATTCCTTGAGTTACTTGATCAGCGCTACAGAGGTGATGCTTATGCAATTTTGTTACCGTTCCGTTAACAACGCGAGCGAAGGAATCAAATGTATTGTTTGTTGCGTGTCCCAGCCTGAGCTATACCACTTAAGCGGTAGGGTACTGCGGCAGTCCGTCCTCTAAGGCTTCGGGCGTATGTCACTTAGAGCGCAGCGCGAGCAGACTAATGTTTCTATCAGGGTGGTTTTCCTGTCGGAGGGAAGAGTTGTCATGCAAGAGCCTACGCTGACTCGTAACGCGATTTCTGAGAGTCTCTTCAACAGGGTTGCCGGATACATTCCTGGCCTCGGCGTAAAAAGCGCTTTGCCGCCATCAGCACAGAAGCCCTGGCAGAAATGGGTCGACGCGGAGCTTGGGTTCCGGAACCACTGGTACCCGGTTTTGTCATCGCGCAGCATTCCCGAGGGCGGGCATAAGGCCGTGAAGGTGCTTGGCGAGGACCTCCTTTACCTCCGGCGCGGCGGCAAGCTCTACGCCATTGAGGACCGCTGTGCCCATCGTGGCACTCGTTTCTCGGTGCGACCCTTGACCTTCACGAATGACACGATCACCTGTTGGCACCACACGTTTACGTTCGATCTGGGCGACGGTCGCGTTCGTTGTCTGCTTAACGACCCGAAGTCAGCGATGTGTGGCCAAAAGGGAATCAAGTCCTACCCGGTGCGCGAGGTGAAGGGCGTAGTGTTCACCTTCATCGGCGACATGGCACCGCCGCCCCTCGAATGTGACGTGGCCCCTGGGTTTTTCGATGAAAACGTTGCGATCTGCGTCGCAGAACCCTATGTCGTCAAGGCGAACTGGCGCCTTGGCGCCGAGGGTGGTTTCGACCCTGGTCACCATTTTATTCACAACTGGTCGAATTGGGCAGCGTGCGCAGGCCTGCCGATGACTTTCGGCTGGGTGCCGAACAAGGAAGTGGTCGTCGAAACGAATGTCTATATGGCTGAAAAACTCGGGCCAAGTGGCTTCACGCGGCTGGCGTCAAAGTCCGACGTGACCTCCACGAGTGCCTGGATCCCGGGACGTAACGGCACATCCGATTTCGAGGTCGTGCTGCCGATGGCGCGCGGCTTCTCGCCGGCGCAGCGTGAGGCGTACGAAAATAGCAGTTATGACGGCACGGTCGGGGGGTGGATGCCGGGCAGTCTCAAGGTCGACTGGTGGCCATCGCCCGGAATCGTCCACAACGAGTACTATGTCCCGCGAGATGCGAACTCCCACTACTACTTTCAGGTGGGGTGGTTCCGATCGGACGACCCGCAGCTTCGTGAGGAGTGGGCCAACGGCGAGCTCGGGCAGGTGCGTTGGAAGATCCCGGTAGTCGACCAATTCACAATCGACGACGCTACCGCACGCGAAGCTACCCATGAGTTCTACGCTCGCGAGGGGGGGTGGCAGCAGGAGCGCTCTGCGCCGTTCGACACCGAGGTGCTGATGTGGCGAACGTTCTGCAGCGACCAGGCGCGTGGGGTGCAGAAGGTGGAGCACACCCTCGGCAAGTTCCCGCGCTGACCACATGACGGATAACACGTCCCTCACGCACCGCGACAAAGTCATTGTCATCGTTGGTGGCACTGGTGCGATCGGCGGGGCAGTCGGACGGGCTCTAGCGACGGCAGGAGCCAAGATTGTTTTGGCCGGCCGGAACGAGCGGGCAGCATCTCGTAGCCTCGAGGCCATTCGCGGCAATGGAGCGGATGCTGAATTCATCTCCGTCGACGTGACGCGATCGGCGGATCTGGAACGGCTGGTAATCGAAACAGTCGGCCGCTTCGGTCGACTGGACTGCGCTTTCAACAACGCGGGATGGGAAGGTACGGCTGCGGAAACCGCGAACATTGATGAGCAGGACTGGACAAGGATGCTCGACATCAAGCTCAGCGGCGTGTGGCGCGGAATGAAGTACCAGCTACGCCACATGATGGCACACGGCGGTGGTTCCATCGTCAACATGGCCGGCAGCTGGGGACTGGTCCCGGCGCCGAATTACGGCGCGTATTGTGCCGCCGCGCACGGGATCATAGGACTCACCAAGACCGCTGCGCTGGAGTACGCTACGAAGGGTGTTCGTGTGAATGCGGTCTGTCCGGGAGCAGTTGATACGCCGATGCTGGACCGGATGTTCCACGGTGACACCGCGGCGAAAGCTGGCTTCGGCGCGACTATCCCCATGGGCCGTCTGGCACGGCCGGAGGACATAGCAGGTGCCGTGCTCTGGCTGACTTCTGATGCAGCCTCCTATGTGACTGGCCAGGCGATCGGCCTGACCGGGGGCGCGTAGTCGCGTGATGGCGCTCGATCCGGTACGACAAGCCTGGTACGAGGCGGCTTCGTCGCGGATTGACGAGGCGAGGATGCACCTCCTGATCCGCCGTCTTACCGACGTGCACAGCCCGACCGGAGCGGAGCGCGCGGTCTGTCAGCTTCTCGCTGAGGAGCTGACCGCATCGGGGGTGTGCGCGCGTTACCAGGCGGTTCAGGGCGATTCTGGGAACTGCATCGCTCGCGTCCGGGGTAGCGGAGACGGCCCGACTTTGATGCTGTACTCCCCGATAGACACGCATCTCGATGCGGAGCCGGGCCAGGATGTGCCATGGGTAGGCCCCGAGCTGCGTGCCGACATGCTTCCGCGGACGCTGGAGAGCGACGGTGCCCTGATCGGACTGGGATCTTCTAATCCCAAGTCGATGGTCGTCAGTATCGTGGAAGCCGTGCGTGCAGTAGTCGAAGCGGGTGTGCCGCTCGCTGGGGACGTCGTCGCGGCCTTTTGCGGTGGCGGTATGCCTTGGGTCGCAGTTCACAGGGGCAATGCCGGCGTCGGCAGCGGCGTGCGCCATCTGCTGTCGCACGGCGTCACAGCGGATGCAGCCGTCATCGTGAAGACGTGGGACGACGTCTACCACGAGCACCCGGGCATGGCGTGGTTCAGGATTACGATAGCGGGCAGTATGGGCTACGCCGGCATCCCCCGCGGGATCCCGGAGTTTCGCAGCTCCATCGTGCCGGCTGCGCGATTGATCCTCGAGCTCGAAGACTGGCTGGTTACGTACTCGGAGCGGCACCGCACTACTGAGATTCTGCCGCAGGGATGGATCTCAGCGGTGCAGGCGGGGTGGCCGACTAAGCCGGCTTTTCCGCCTGCTGCCACGGAAATCTACGTCGACATTCGGACCAACCCGGACCAGTCGCATCGGGAACTTGAGATCGAGCTGAAATCGTTCGTGCGATCCGTCGCCGAGCGATACGATGACATCGATGCTCGCGTCGAGATGGTTTTGTCGTCTCCAGGCGCGCGCACGGATCCCGGGCACTGGATCGTGAAGAGTGCGCTGCGCGCGTGGCAGGTCACGCACGGACGTCCTTATCCGGGACCGCCCGCGATGAGCGGGATCTCCGACGCGGCCAGCATCCAACGAGCTGGCATTCCGATCGTGCGGATCGGTTACCCATTCCGTTCGGGCGATGCGCTGCCAGCGGAGTTTCGCGACGGCCTTGGAGGCATGGGCGCCGTGGCCGCCGCCGATCTGGTGTGCACCGTCAGGCAGATGATCCATATTGTCGTCGACACGTGCATGCGGACTCGCTCCGAACTGACTCGTATGCAATCTACCTGAGCAATTTCCACCGGGAATCGGAGATTATTTATGTCTCACATCAAGGGATTGGGGTATGTCGGCTGCCAGGTGTCCGACCTCGATGCCTGGAGCCGCTTTCTTGGTACGGTCTTCGGGATCGATGAGTGCGATGATCAGGATCCGCGCGTCCACCGCTTCCTGCTCGGAAAGCGCGACCAATGGATTGTACTGGAGGAGGGTACGCGCGACGGGCTCGCCTTCATCGGTTGGGAAGCACGATCGAGCGATGCTCTTGAGAGTCTAGCGACGGACCTGCGTGTGCGTGGGGTGCCCTTCAGTCGGGCCTCCGTCGACGTCTGTAGGCAACGAGGAGTGTCCGAACTCATCCAGTTGTCTGGTCCCGACGGGGTTGCAACGGAGCTTTACTGCCCATCTGGCGTCGTCACTGCCCCGGTGAGAGTTGCGGCTCCGCGGCTCGGTCATGTCGTACTTGCCGCGAGCGATCGGCGGGCTACCGTCGAGTGGTATGGCTCCACATTCGGATTCCAGCTCAGCGACCACATCTTCTGGGATGACGTCGAGGCGTCGTTCCTGCGCTGCAGTCCGCGGCACCACAGCCTCGCTGTCACAAATCCGGTCGCCAACATGCAGGGTGGCGACCTCGGTCACTTCATGTTGGAGGTCGACTCCATCGACGCGGTGGGCAGCACCTACGACCGGGCCCGCAGCCTCGGCGTACCGATCGCATTCACGTTCGGGCGGCACTCGAACGATGGCTCCATCTCTTTTTACGCTTACAGTCCCTCCGGTTGGCTGGTTGAGTATGGCTACGGCGGCCGCCTGATCGATGACCCAGCATGGCGCCCGACGCTTTACGACGCTCCCAGCATCTGGGGCCACCGGCCGCGGCCCCCGCCCGGTGGTGACGCAACCAAGCAACGCTACTGAGGGCGGACCGATGGGATCCATCTGGAATGACTTGCAGGGCATAGAATTCCGGCAGGTGTTCTATAACGCCGGCGGGGTTCGTACGCGCGTGATCGAAGCGGGGAGGGGTACACCGCTCATCTTCCTGCATGGGACCGGTGGTCACGCCGAGGCCTATCTGCGGAACATCGCGGCACATGCGCAGCACTTCCGCGTCTACGCGATCGACATGATAGGGCACGGCTACACGAGTGCTCCCGACATCGATTACGAGATGCAGTGCTACGTGGATTTCCTGCGTAGTTTCGTCGACGCGATAGGCGCCGATCAGGTGACGATCTCGGGTGAGTCGCTGGGTGCCTCGGTCGCATCTTGGTTCGCGATCGCGGAGCCGACTCGTGTCCTCAAGATCGTTCTGAACACAGGAATTCTCCTGACGCCGAGTGCAGAAGGCGCAGCCGAACTCCGCGACCTGCTAAACCGTAGCCGGGCGGCAGCCGGTACGCCAACGCGCGAAGCGATTCGAAAGCGTATGCGGTGGCTCGTTCGGAGCGAGGAATCCCTCACCGACGAACTGATCGAAGCGCGATTGAGGATCTACAGCCAGCCGGGCCGCGCAGCGATCATCGGGCGTATCGCGGAGAGGAGTATAGGAGCATTGCTGGAGCCTGAGAGTAGTAACGCCTGGTACGGACGCCATCTGCTGAAGCAGATCCAGTGCCCGACGCTTGTGCTCTGGACGCGACACAACCCTGGCCAATCTGCGGCGGATGCAGCGGAGGGAGCGCGATTGATTCCCGACTGCTCGATGATCGTCTTAGAGAACAGCGCTCATTGGCCGCAGTGGGAAGAGCCGGACGCGTTTAACCGCGTTCACCTCGACTTTTTACTGTCCTGACGCTCTGGGCTGCTTGAGGCCTATCGCCGCTAAGTCTTTGGACTTATGGATTCCATCGCTGGGAGTACTCACCATCGGACTAAGGTGCCTTAATCGTTAGGCGCCGAGATCAAGGGGTAAAGTGAATTATGATGACAACACACTTGATCGAGCTAGACCGTGTGTCGACGCTGCGCCGACTGGTTCCGCTACGTCGACTGGCAAGTACGGACCTCGTCGCGGCCGCGGTCTGCGTGGTCCTGCTCGCTCCGCAGGCAGTTGCTGAATCCGCTCAGGCCGAGGAACTCGGCGCGCTTGAGGAAGTCGTCGTCACCGCGAACAGGCGCGAGGAGTCCCTCCAGAGGGTGCCGATCTCGATAAATGCCGTCACCGGTGCGGCGATCGCCCGCGCTAACATAGCGAATCTAAACGACCTCGGCCATCTCGTACCAGGCCTGCAGATCCACAACGAGTTCGGGGTAGCTACGCCGCTGACATTCCTTCGGGGCATCGGCAACGCGAGCTTTGTGACCACCTCTATTACGCCGATTGGCTTTTACATCGACGGCGTGTACATCGGGCAGAACATCGCACAAGGTCTTGCGCTCTTCGATGTCGATCGGATCGAGGTGCTGCGCGGTCCACAGGGTACGCTCTTCGGGCGGAATACGACCGGCGGTGCGATCAACGTTATAACGCGCAAGCCGGCGCTCAATGCTGAGCTCGAGGGGGAAGCCAAACTGACCGTTGGGAACTTCCAGACGCTCAACCTCGATGCGTCGTTCGGTGGTTCGTCGGGTGAGAAGTTCGCGTATCGGGTCGCGTTCACCCGTCAGAGCGACGAGGGTGCCTTCCGGAACGTCAACCCGGATTTCGTGGTCCGGAACGGCGCTAAGGTCAGCGAAATCGACATGAACTCAGCTCGAGTCCAACTCCTCTGGGCTCCGAGCGAACGGGTTTCGGCGGTCGTCAGCCTCCACGGTGGCAACAGCGATGGTGGAAACGTTATCTCGAAGCCGGGCTTTATCCTCGGCAACCCGCCGACCAACTGTCCGCCTGGCGCCGTATCCGGCGCGGTCCTGAACGGGTGCTCCGATCCTTACGGGTTCGGCATTCGGGACACCCCGGCGACGCACGAGACGACCGAACAGACGATCAGCACGGAGATCGTCGACACCTATGGAGTTGCGGCGGAGATTAATTGGGCACTCGACGCACATACCATCACGTCGGTCACGGCGTGGGATTCGGCGGAACTTGAACGCCTCCACGACTCTGATGGCCACTCGCTGTCCTTTCTGACGAGTACGTTCCTGGCGGATACCAGCTACTGGAGCCAGGAATTCCGGGTCACCTCCGACTACGCTGGTCCGTTCAACTGGGTCGGTGGCGTGTATTACTATGGCGATGAGAATGCGTCGTTCGCCCATTACCAGGTTGGTGACCTGGGTGGCACCGGCATCGCCCAGGTGATGGACCAGAAGACGTCGAGCTACGCTGTCTTCGCGGACGGTAGCTACAAGTTTGCGGAACGCTGGACGCTCACAGCAGGACTGCGCTGGACAACCGACAAGCGGGATGCGGCAATCGAGACTTGGGCCACGAACTCGGCGGGCGTCCTCGGTCCGCCGGCGGTGCCGACGCAGGTGATCCCGGCGCTGTCCCCCTACGAGAAGGTTTCGCAGGCGCAGGCGCAGGCAGCTTTTCTTGCGCCACTGATCCCCCCTGACCGACTGGTGCGAACTTTTAGAGAGTCTAGCGGTCGCGTCATCCTGAGCTACGAGTTCGACGAGACGACGCTTGTGTACGGCAGCGCGTCGCGGGGATTCAAGGGCGGTGAGTTCAACGGTGCGGCGATCATCGTGCCGTCCGAGGTAAGTCTCACCGATCCGGAATACCTGAATAGTTATGAGCTCGGGGCGAAGAGCACGATGCTCGATGGACGGTTGCGGGCAAACTTAGCGATCTTTCACATGCAGTATAAGGATCAGCAAGTTCAGAGTTTCGTGAATCCTGACAGCTCGTTTCCCTCGCTGACGAACGTCGGCGAGGCGGAGATTAACGGCGCCGAATTCGAGACACAGTTTCGAGCCTCAGAGGCGTGGCTGTTCAGTTTTGGCGGTACATGGCTGCCGGACGCCAAGTTCACGAAGTTCTTCGATCCCGTGGTCGGTGACCGGTCGGGTAACCGGCTCCCTCAGTCGCCGGAATGGTCGGTGAATGCCTTCGCGCGGTATGAACAGGCAATCATGGCCGGCAACACCCTCGCGGTGCAGCTGCAGGGGCGTTGGAACTCGTCGCGCTTCTTCACGGTTGAGAACCGACCAGGCTTGCGGGAAGACGCCTATGCGGTAATCGATGCTAGGGCGTCGCTGCGCTTCCTTGATGATCGAGCGGAGTTTGGGGTGTTCGCAAGGAACCTTCTCGACGAGGAGTACATTGCCTCGGCCTACGGGCTTGAGACGTTCGGCGGCAATGTGTTCCAGCCTGGCCGGCCTAGGATGTATGGAGCCGACTTCTCGTATCGGTTCGAGTGACCAGCGGTAGTCACGGAAGGAGACATACGCGGTGGGGTTTGGTAAAACTCTGGAAGTTAACGGATTGGAGGTCTTAGTCGAGGCTCCCGACGGAATGCCGTTGCTCTGGGTGCTTCGGGATCTGTTGAAGCTACGAGGAACGAAGTTTGGATGCGGCAAGTCATTGTGCGGTGTCTGCACCGTGCATGTCGACGGCGTCGCGGTCAGGTCATGTGTCTTCCCGGTTGAGCGCGCTATCGGGCGCCGAGTACGTACGATCGAAGGTCTGGGTGACAAGGGGCTGCATCCGCTGCAGGACGCATGGCTCGACCACCAGGTTTCGCAGTGCGGTTACTGTCAGTCCGGTCAACTGATGGCTGCGGCCGCGCTGCTCGACCGAAATCCGAATCCGACCTCTGCCGAGGTCGATGCCGCGATGTCGGGCATTCTGTGCCGCTGTGGCACCTATCCACGCATTCGCACGGCGATTCTGTCGGCGGTCGAGAGGATGAGGCCTGTGGGGACGGACGCGCCGTGAACGATGCCGGTTCGCCGATAATCAGCCGACGAACATTGCTTGCTGGAGGCGTCGGCGGCGCCGTTGCACTCGTCGTGGGCTTTCGGCTCACTGCGGAAGCCCGAGGTACCGCGCGCGGTGCTATCTCGCACGCCCCCTTTCAGCCGCATGCGTTCGTACGGATCACGGTCGATGGCAAGGTGACCGCGATCATCGGGCCTGCCGAGATGGGTCAGGGCGTGTATACGGCGCTCGCCATGGTCCTCGCCGACGAGCTGGATGCGAGATGGGAAGACGTTACCGCGGAGGCCTCGCCAGCCGACCCGGCGTATGGAAATCCGCTCTTCGGTGGTCTTCAGGCGACCAATGCGAGTACTAGTATCCCGGTCTTCTACAACTCGATGCGGCATGCTGCTGCCGCAGCCAGGGCGATGCTAGTCTCCGCTGCGGCGGCACGATGGGGCGTAGCCTCAGGCGTGTGTCGCACCTCCGATGGAGCGGTTTTCGGCCCCGACGGAAGCCGTCTCGGCTACGGTGAGCTGGTGCCGGACGCTTCGTTGCTGACGCCTCCGCCGAAGGAGGCTCTGCGTCTCAAGGATCCAGCCGAGTTCCGGATCATCGGACGCTCGATGCCGCGCCTAGAGGGCAAGGCGAAGGCCACGGGTCAACCGATATACGGGCTCGATGTCGACTTGCCTCGCATGCTCACGGCCACGGTGGCCCGCAAGCCCGTCCTAGGCGCTCGCGTGAAGAGCTACCGCCGCGATAGCGCGCTGCGTTCTCCAGGTGTCAGGGCAGTCGTCGAAATACCGTCTGGTATCGCCGTCGTCGCCGATCACTTCTGGGCGGCCCTTCAAGGGCGTCAGAAGCTTGACGTGGAATGGGACATGGGTGCGGCAGGCGAGCTTCTTTCAAGCGAGGAAGTCGAGGAGCGTTACCGAGCGCTCGCCCAGTCTCCGGGAGCGATCGCGGCAGTACGCGGCGAGCCATCACTGGAACTCGCACGCACGCAAGACGTCTTCGAGCGGGAGTATGTCCTCCCATATATTGCACACACGCCGATGGAGCCGCTCAATTGTACGATCCACGAGACGCTTGACGGCTGCGACGTGTGGCTGGGAACCCAATATCAGAGCCTTGACAAGGCGGTCGTTGCCAGCACGCTCGGCGTGTCACTTGATCGCGTTCGGATCCACACGCAATACTTGGGTGGGAGCTTTGGTCGCCGCGGTAGCCCTGACGCCGACGTTGTAAAGGAAACAGCTGAGATTCTGGCTGCGGTACGGAGTCTTGAGGTACCGATTCGAAATGTGTGGACCCGCGAAGACGACATCCGCGGTGGTCTTTATCGGCCGATGGCGCTCAATAGACTCCGCGCGGCGGTTGGTGGCGATGGCTTCCCTACGGCATGGGCTCACACAATCGTGGCCCGATCTCCCTGTATCGACAGTGAGTTCGCCTTCCTCGTTAAAGACGGAGTCGATGCAACCAACGTCGCCGGGGCGAGGGATCTTCCGTATGCTGTTGCCAATCTCAGCGTTGACGTGCACCAGCCTTCCTTCGGCGCGAGCGTGCAATGGCTGCGGGCTGTAGGAAACAGCAGCACCTGCTTTGCCATTGAGAGTTTCATCGACGAACTCGCTAGCCAGGGTGGCCACGATCCGGTGAAGTACCGACGGAGCCTGCTAGTTGGAAATCCTGCCAACGATAGGCTGCTGCACGTCCTGGAACTCGCAGCACAGGCGGCGAACTGGGGCGATGCGCTGCCCAGTGGTCACGGACGGGGTGTCGCGGTCCATGACTACTGGGGTACGAAGGCCGCTCAGGTAGCAGAGGTCGAGGTCGAGGGAGACCGCGTGCGCGTTCATCGGGTGACCTGCGCGATTGACTGCGGACTAATCGTCAACCCGGATGGCGTTAAGGCCCAAGTAGAGGGGGCTATCGTATTCGCTCTGTCGGCAGCGCTCTACGGTGAAATCTCCCTCGAGAACGGCGTGGCGAAGGAATCCAACTTCGACGACTATCCGCTACTTCGATTCGATGCGACACCACGGATCGAAGTGGTTTTGGTGCCTAGCACGGAACCACCGTCGGGCATCGGCGAGGCGGCCGTGCCGCACACTGCTCCGGCGGTCTTCAATGCGATTTTCGCGGCTATTGGCCGCCGCGTGCGACGCCTGCCGCTAGACCGAAACGGCATGAAGGCGTAGCCACGCCGGTTTTCCCGAGGGGAAGGAGGATAAGATGACGCAGAATCTCGGTCGACTGCTCAACAGCCAGACAATTCAGCCCCATCACTACGGCTTCGGTATGCTGAAGAAAGGCCAGACCCTGCGAATCGTCGATGTCGAGGGTCAGCAGGTCGCCGATTTCGTGAGCCTTCGCCTGAACGAGCCGACGGAATACCTCGACTGCGTATACACGAACTGGCTCCTCAATCGCTGGCGATGGCATGCGGGGGACACGATCTATACGAACCTGATGAATCCGATGTTGACGATCACCGCGGATACAGTCGACGACCATTACACGGGCGGAGGATTCTGCTCCCGTGTCGCTAGAAGGCTGTTCAAGATCGATGATGAGAAAGGCTGTCGCGATACGCTTGAGGATGCCTTCGAGGCGAACGGAATCGCCAAGGCCCACCTGCAGTCCGTTTCGTGCTTCAACGTCTTTATGAACGTCGGCTACGACCCGGACGGGAGCTGGGTACTTCGCGAGCCGAAGTCGAAGGCGGGTGATTTCATCGACCTGCGTGCCGAGATGGACCTGCTCTGGCTGGTGTCCGTCTGTTACTGGCCGCAGATTGTCAACGGTAGTAAGCCGACTCCGCTGCGTTTCGAGAGCTACGAGGGATGACCCGGGAGCTTGCTCACGTGTGGGGCGGATTCGCCCGTAAGGCGCGTCTATGTGTGGAGGTTGGCCTGAAAAGATAACCGCTTGACCGAAAAAGACAATCTAATGGCCGTATATGACAATTCATAATGTTGCGGCTGAGGGTAGAGTCGGGTCTGGTTTAGTTAGTTTTCAATGTTGTCACCATGCGAAAACCGGACCTCGTTTCCGCGGTGAATGTTCTATCGGCCCTGCCAAGTGGAGATGCTGGTCCACTGCCCGCTGGTAGCCTGAGTCGCGATATCGAGCAGGCAATCTGTGCCTTCGGGCGCGACATACTCACTGCGCGCGAGCAAGCCGTCGTGCAGCTGATACTGCGGGGCCTTGCCTCCAAGGTTGTCGCTAGAGAACTGCAGATCGCGCTCAAGACCGAAAAGGTTCACCGGCGTAACGCGTACGCTAAGCTCGGCGTCAACTCGCACGGTGTGCTGTTCGGTCATTTCCTGCAGTTCCTATCGAGAGAGCTCGAACCGATTTTGCAAGATGGCCTCGTCAATCCCTGCGACCCCGCCCGCATCGGGCAAAGCGATAGGACGAGAACGGAATCGACAGTTAAGTCTGCACAGTCACGACGGGATCGCCCGGGTTCCCGTCCCGCAGGAGACGTCGCACCTACCCTGCGTCGTCAGGTGCCGCGCGATGCCCGCCATCGTTGACAACCACGCGCCTCGCCGGACGTCGCATCGGTCCATTCGGCCGATGCCGAGCCGATCGGTTCTGGATGTCGCCGACAAGCATCGAATGTCAGCCGTCTACATCGTCCGCCTCATGGAGGCGGCGACGGAGGCCGGATCCTTCGACCTTGATTGGATGCTGGCGCGGGTCGGGTTGAGTCGCCGGGACTTGCTTGAACGCGACGCCTACTGCACGGTAGGGCATCGTCTCCGCCTGCTCCATGCCATTACAACCACGAACAGCATCCCTGGACTCGGGCTGCTGGCCGGGCGTCGGATCATGGTGCCGGACCACGGCATCGTAGGCTATGCGATCCTGAGCAGCGCGAACCTTCGGAGCGTGATGGGAGTCATCGCGCGCTTCCATCAACTGAGCAACCCGACGGTCCGCTTCAGCTACCACGTCAATGACGACGAAGTCGTGATCGACGAGGCACCAATCTTTCCGTTCGACGACGTGGCGACCCGCTATCACCTCGAGGAGATGCTGGCCGCCTGGCTTCCAATCGGCGCCCTACTGCAGCAGGGCTCGCTGCGGTTCAGCCAGATCCGCGTGCCGTGGTCGCAGCCAGAGTACCACCATCTCTACGAGCAGCTGTTCCGCTGTCCGATTGCCTACAACCAGCCGGATTGCGGTGCGAGGTTTCCCGCAGCGTTACTCGACGAACCGATCTCGCTGGCGAACCCCGAAATGGCACTGCTGTGCGAGCAGCAGTGCGACATCATTGCGCATGAACAGGGTGACGAGGGGAACGTCGTCTATCAGGTGCAACGCGTGCTGTTAAATCAGCCGGGTCAGTTCCCCACGTTGGACGACGTCGCGCGCAAGCTGAACGTGAGCGCCCGGACCTTACGCAGGCACCTCGTTGAAGAGAACTCCAGCTTCCGGGAAATCGTTTGCAATCTGCGGATGGCGATCGCCGCCAAGTATCTCCAGAAGACCAGGATGCCGTCGCAGTCCATCGCGGCGCTGCTCGGATACTCGGATGCGGCGAACTTCCACCGAGCGTTCAAGAGGTCCTACGGTGACACACCGGAGGCGTTCAGGCGCGACGCGGGGTCATCCTCTCGCGTCCGGAGCACTCCGCCCGGCGGCATTTCTGGCGCGTGATCGAACACCTCGACCCCGCTACCGGCAGCCGCGCGACTACCTCACACTGATCTCTCTGCGTAAGAAGTTCATGCGTGACTGTTCGCCGATCATGCGCGGTGAGCCGACCGCAATCTTGTCGCAGCCGCAGATGGTCGAGTACTCGAGTCCTTGGATCTGCGAGAGTTCGTCGAAGTCGTTGCTGGCGAATCGACGCCCCCCTCTTTTGAATGGCCGATGTGTTTAGAGATTGACCTCGGCTAACGTTGGTCCGGTCTTCACGCTCGGTGATTTGTTGCGGAATTCCGTAACTCCGCCACCACTCCATATACCACCCATCAATCCTCGCCCGTATCGCCGCCTCGAGCTTCGGATAGACCTCCGATGACGGCCGCGTGAAATCCTGCGCCCCGTCCCGGTCGAGCTCGTTCATCTCGAGCACCTCCTGCAGCGGCCACGCCGCGAGGAAGACGATCAGCTCGCCAAGCGACAACGGTCGCTTCGAGCTGCGGGTGCGCTTCTCCGAGAGCGTGTCGCCGTTGTACTCATCGACGACCCGGTAGCGGATCCGATCCTTCCCCATGAACGAGGGGTGAAGACGCCCGAGCGCGCGCCGGGGGGTGCGACGCCGGCGCACCGGGGAATGGGTGCCCCGCAGTCGCTACCGGCTGCCGAGGTGGCCAAGCCACCGACACCCCGGCACGGGGCGTTGAGTTGGGTGCGGCGGCTGAAGCGTGTGTTTGGCATCGAGATCGAGGACTGTGCCCGCTGCGGCGGGAAGCTCCAGGTCATCGCCAGCATCGAGGAGTCGGAGGTGATCACGAAGATCCTCGCTCACCCGGAGCCGTCGCAGGCCCGCCTGCTTTGAGTGCGCAGAAGAGGGGCGCTTAGGGCCTGAGCGGTGAACTGGTCGGGCAGGGACGGTGCGTGCCGGGATCACGGTGGGGGGCTGGTGAGGGTGGTTTGTGCCGGTGGCAAGCCGGGGCGGGCCGGGGATTCAGGGGCGCGACGGCCTTCGGCTGCCTGCCCTGCCGCCTATCTGGCCCGACCATGACACTTTTGATTCCACCGCATCGCCGCAGCCCAATTCCCGGGTCTCTCAGGCCTTG
>Ga0164292_10001406_pt1 | contig 19355 bp, 15 predicted proteins | sample GEODES117metaG_FD_111486 | JGI IMG/M metagenome (GOLD analysis project Ga0164292, IMG submission 111486) | Eutrophic lake water microbial communities from Lake Mendota, Wisconsin, USA - GEODES117 metaG | ecosystem: Environmental > Aquatic > Freshwater > Lake | place: USA: Lake Mendota...
CCGGCAAATAATTTGGCCGTGCGAGCAGGCGATGCTGATAGAAAAAAACATTCAGCATCATGGCCTGCGAAAAAATAAGGATATAAGCAAGCACCGGATAAATGATGCCGGGACCATTGCTCATGTTACCCAAAGTTCTAAGCAATGCGTGGTATAGAAACCCGTCTGTCTCGTGCGCCAAAGGCAAAGAGGGTGCTGCAAAGGATGCATATCTCAGGATAATACCATAGAAGAACAGTATGATAATACTGAATGGATTACTTGTTCTGAATATACCTGGCACCTAAAAGTTTTAAAAGTCAAGCTTGGCAAAACAAATGTAGTTCTTATACATGCAGGGAAGAACGATTTGCCTGGCACCTACTTGTTTCCCATAACGGGGCATGAACTCATAGTTCCTGTCGAGGCTTCTCAATGTTGGTTCTCTTTTCATTTGCCCTTCGGGAGTAACAGACACCGAGTTCAGCATCAATTCACGCTTTTCCAGGGAGTTGAAAAGGAACTTCACTTCTGTCCCGGTATAAAATATCTGGTATGAAAGGAACATGTCTGTATTGTCATCATACTGGGTTTTCCTGACCACGTTACTCCACTGTAGTTTAGCATCGCTGTCGAACGACATCACCATGATATTATCTGCATAATGCCGCGTCATATTCATCCCATATCGGTTGAAGGGGTCAGACCAGCGCCAGTAATTCAGGGAGCTGTAGGGTGAATAATACCAGTAGTCCATAGGCGTGAAATAATTATACCCATACAGGTAATCCCACCTGTTCCAGCCCGAATTCCTTGATGTGGTATAGTATAACTCAGAAAGAATAGCAAAGCCACCATCCCTTTTTGGAATGACATGCTTGATGAAATAGTCATTGAAAGCCTGTTTGATAGGGATGTTCTCCGACTTGGCGTCCAGCCTGAGGGTATCGTTGAAAACGAAGCTGCTGTTGGCAGAAACGCCCTTAGTCCGTTTATCCCACACCAGATTATAGATCCCCTCTATGTTTCCCCGCCGCTGCTTATAGTAAAATGAATTCAGGATGAACCGTTTATTGATATTGTCTGGCTTGATTTTTACCTCATCCAGGGTCTTGTCCGTCAGGGGCACGTTGAGTACGGAAAATTTATCTTCATTATACCGCTTGGAGACCACATCAAGCTTGTTGATATAATCCCGATTACCTGTCCGACCACACCTCCCGAATACAAAGTCGCCATCATTATCCATGACAAACTCCGTGAAAACGGTTTCTTGTTCAGGCACATCCAGGTTCAAAACATTTTTCTCGGTCATTTTCATATCACTATTAAAATGGAACATGGTGAAAAGGAATTTTTTCTCATTCCGCCTGTTGATCTTAAAGATCATGATATGTTTTTTATCATCACTGTTGACCATCGAGTAAAGCTTGTTATCCGAATTACCAGGGATCCAGGAGGTGTCGATATCCAGCGGCTGCTGCAATATCTTACCCTGGCCGTCCAATTTGACAACCGAACAATACACCACGTTTCTCTTTTGGTACTGGTATATCATCCAATAGAAATCAGGGTAAACTACAAAGTCGACATTGAACACCTTATCCGGTAAAAATTCCAGCCTGACCTTATTGACCAGTTTCATTTCGTTGTCGTATACCGATACATCGTTCCTGGTTTTGAAGTTCTTATAGACGTTGATATTGCCTCCAACCTTACCAATGATCTCGAAATTCATTTGCCGGTAGTCGTCTTTCTCAGCCTCCGAATAAAAAATCCGCTGCGCCGTGGAACTCAGGTAGACGAAAAGGAAAAAGAAAACAGCCAGTAACCGTTGGGTAACATTCATGACTACGCTCATTATGAATCTAAAAGTACTATATGTGTGCCAAATTCCATTTAATTACGGGTTTAGGGCCGCAGGGTTAACGGTTTTTTTAGAAATCCGGTGATTTTCAGAATCTGGAACATTATATTTCTTAAAATATACCTCTGAGGTATAACTTTACACCTAATCTGCTATACAACATATTAAGGTGGGTAAAAATCTGAACCGGATTACAGCAGCAGGCCTGTTTGTAGCTCTCGGCATTATTTACGGAGACATCGGAACCTCTCCGCTTTACGTTTTCAACGCAATTATCAACGATAAGATAGTCACGGAGGACCTGATCATCGGGAGTCTTTCCTGTATCATTTGGACCATTACGTTACAGACCACTATCAAATATGTCATCCTGATCTTAAGGGCAGATAACCGGGGAGAAGGCGGCACCTTTGCTTTATATGCCCTGGTCCGAAGGCGAAAAAAATGGCTGGTAGTACCCGCCATGATCGGTGGAGCCTCGCTATTGGCTGACGGTATCATCACCCCTCCGATATCGATTACCTCCGCTGTTGAGGGACTGAAAAACATTCCCGCACTACATGACATCAGTACAGATACCATCGTATACATTGTACTGGGTATCATCGCAGCCTTTTTCTTCCTCCAGCAATTCGGCACTGCATCGATTGGCAAACTGTTTGGACCGGTCATGTTATTATGGTTCTGTATGCTGGCCCTGCTTGGGTTGATCCACTTGAGCGATGACCCTGCTATTATCAAGGCATTCAATCCATATTATGCCATCAGGCTGATCACCCAATATCCGGATGCCCTTTGGTTGCTTGGCGCCATATTCCTCTGTACCACCGGTGCGGAGGCCTTGTATAGCGACCTTGGCCATTGTGGACGTGTCAATATCCGTATTACCTGGATCTTCGTAAAAACAGCACTGTTACTGAACTACCTTGGTCAGGGTGCCTTTCTACTGGCTAACCGCAAGGGTATGCACATCACCGCCGAGCTGCGCGACCAGCTCAGTATCAATGCATTTTTCGACCTGATGCCTCATTGGTTTGTGATCTTCGGCGTGATCATTGCCACTTCCGCAGCTATCATCGCCAGCCAGGCCATGATCTCCGGATCTTTCACGCTGATCAGCGAAGCCATGCGACTCAACCTCTGGCCCAGGCTGCGTATCGTTTATCCATCAGAAGAGAAAGGGCAGTTGTTTATCCCGGCCATCAATACCATGCTGTTCGTTGGCTGTATCTCAGTGGTACTTTATTTCCGGGAGTCGTCCCGAATGGAAGCTGCCTATGGTTTGGCCATTATCATTACGATGTTGGCTACCACCATTCTTTTTGCCAATTACCTGGTACTCCATAGAGTGAAATCCGTATTCATCTACCTGTTCCTGGCTGCCTACACCACCATAGAACTTACCTTCCTGAGTGCACTGATGCAGAAATTTACCCACGGCGGCTATATTTCCCTGTTAGTAGCCTCACTGTTCTTCATTGTTATGTATGTGTGGTTCAAAGCCCGCAAGATCAAGAATCGCTACGTGGAGTTTGTTCGGCTGGACCATTACCTGCCGATGTTGCAGGAACTCAGCAATGACACCACCATCAATAAATATGCAACCCACCTGATCTACCTGACCAGTGCCAACAACCCGAAGGAACTGGAACATAAGATCATCCATTCCATCCTGAACCGCAAGCCTAAAAGGGCGGATATCTACTGGTTTGTGCATGTTGACACCCTGGATGATCCCTACACTTGCGAATATGAAGTACAAACGATTATCCCCAATGAGGTGATCAGGATAGAATTCAAACTCGGATTCAGGGTGGAACCCCGCATCAACCTGCTGTTCCGAAAAGTAGTGGAAGACATGGTGACTAATCGCGAAGTGAACATTGTAAGCAGATACGAAAGCCTTCAACGCAATAATATCGTTGGCGACTTCGAATTCATTGTCATGGAGAAATTCCTCAGTCAGGACAATGAGCTTCCGTTCTTTGAAAGACTGGTGATGAAAATCTATTTCATGCTGAAAGAAATCGGTCTCTCAGAAGAACGTGGATTCGGCCTGGATCCCAGCTATGTAAAAATTGAAAAATTCCCGCTGATCGTTGCGCCGGTTACCAATATCAAATTGAGGCGTATTGATGAAGAGTAATAACCTTTCACCAGTAGCTTGTTGAAGATTCTACTCTGCCAGGATATCTCTGATGAAATTGTGGTACTCCGGAAATGAAGGCAGATTATTGTGCCCGCCACCATCGATCCGGATCAGGGTGATCCTTCCCGGATTCAACTTTTGCAATGAAATGGAATGTTTAATCGGGATCAGCCAGTCCCGGGTGCCATGAATAATGTAGGTATGGCATTTTACTTTTTTCATATACCTGTCTGAACGCAGTTTATACCTCAGCACAAATCGCATAGGCAGTATGGGAAGAAATCTTTCGACTGCCCGGGAAAAATTAAAAAAAGGCGCATCAAGAATGAGATAGCGGGGGCGGTTATCAGACGCGAGTTTTGCCGCAAAACCACTTCCCAGACTCCTTCCATAAATGATCAGATTGGTCTCCGCGTATTTCACCTTCAGGGCCTCGTATACAAATTGCATATCGTTGAGCATGGCGGTCTCGCTTCGCTTGCCTGTGCTTTTCCCAAAGCCCCGGTAATCTACCAGGATGACATCATAATTATACCTGTAAAAATCTTTGGCATATTTTGCCCAACCCTTAATGCTTCGGGAATTGCCATGAAAATAAAGGATCAGTCCCAGGGATTTTTTGCGGTAAAAATGCAGACCATTGATACGCACCCCCGGGGATATGTCAAAAAAAAGTTCGGTGAACGGTGCATCGTAATGATACTCAAAATCCTGGGCCAGTTTCTCAGGCTTGAAAATGAATTTCTCCTGGATGAAATAGGCTATGACCCCAATGGCCACATAAATCCCCAGGATCAACAGCCAGTTAATCGAAAGCAGATAGAAACATGGTATCAGTTGGTTGGTTAAGGGCATTATGCAGGTTTGGATGCTTGGCGGTCCCAACACGTCATCAACAGGAACCGCAATATATCACAACGGCCTCGCCAGGATATCGAAATGTTTTTCTTTGTGCATATCCTCCCGGGTAAGGACCTTCCCTACTCCCTGAAATACCGATGACCGTTCATCTGCGTCCACGATCTTATGCAGGGTGTAATTGAACCTGCTCATCACATCGAACAATTCCTCCCGTTCATTATGGGTGAGGAAAACATTGCATTCACTGAGGATCGAAGGGCGATAAGTGCTTATGATATTTGAAAGGGTTTTGATGATCTCTTTATCATAACCTTCTGCATCCACCTTAATGAAAGTCAATGATGGCAGCAGATGCGAATAATCGCTGTAAAGCACTTTCTCAAGGTTCTTTCCCTGCACCTCAAGTTCATACTTATGGTGCCTGTCCAGCTTCTCTCTCTCGGTCAGAAAGCCGCCATTACAGAACGAAGCATCAGAGTAATTGAAACTGAACACGCCGTCTTCGGCGGTGGCGGCCATGCATAAAGGAATGATATTGGTTTGGTCCGGGTTGAGTTTTGCATTTACCTCAAGCACCTTGAAAACGTATTTGTTTGGCTCCAGGGCGAGAACCGTACCTGACTTCCCGGCAGCTACGGCCATAGGCACCGTGGTATCACCGGTATGCGCGCCAATATCGATGGCAAAGGAACCCGGGGATATCATATCCCGGTAAAAATCAAGATTGTTTTTTGTTATGCTGAAAGGCTGTGCAAAAGGGTGTTCCCACTGTGCAAATTCAAGCGTGCCGGAGCCCTCTATCTCAAAGCGGTCAATATATGATCCGTACTCCCTGAAGATCTTCTTCTGCCGATTCCTGGCAAATTGGGCAAAAAATGATTTAAACATGGTCCGAATATAAGGATTTATGCAGAGTGGGGAACCCATGGAACTGAGGACTGTCTAATTACTACCTTCGCTTATGCAAAAGCGGACAATCTGGAAATGGGCGCGGTGGATCATCTTTTTTTATGCCCTGATCGGCATCGCCATATACTATTTGCAGGATTATTTTTTATTTCAGTCACTACCCTTAAGAAAAAACCACCAGTACAACTTCAGCATCCCCTTTCGTGAAGTCAATATCCCATATACACAAACCCAGAATCTGAACATCATTCAATTTGAAACCAACAAACCCCTCAAAGGTGTGGTACTCTACTTTCATGGTAACCGAAAGAATATCGGCTGGTACGCTGGTTTCGCGCCTATGTTCACCCAACATGGCTATGAGGTTTGGATGCTGGATTACCCGGGCTACGGGAAAAGCACGGGTAAGATCACAGAGGAGAACCTTTACAACTATGCCTTGCAGTTATACAAGCTTGCCTCAAGAAGATTTGTGCCGGATAGCATCCTTGTTTTTGGCAAATCGATGGGGACAGGACTGGCCACGTACCTCACTTCAAATGTCCGGTGCAAAAGGGTGATTCTGGAAACTCCTTATTACAGCCTCAGTTCCCTGGGCAGCCATTTCTTCCCGATCTACCCCATGAAGCGCATGATGAGCGTTGATATTCCCTCCTGGCAATACCTCAAAGAAGTAACCGAACCGGTTACTATTTTCCAGGGCACCGGAGACCTGATCGTGCCCCTGTCAAATGCCTCCAAACTGAAACCCTTTCTGAAGGGAATCGACGAGTTTATCACCATCAAAGGAGGATCCCATAACAACCTGCGCGACTACCCCGTTTTCAAAAGGAAAATGGACTCCTTGCTAAATTTGTAAATTTTATTTGTCATTATGTAAATATTACTTTACATTTGGTACAAATTACTTTACAATGCAATTCCAACTCTTATTGCCACCTAAATATAAAAAAATCGGGGTCTTACTGTTTGTCCCTTCACTCTTACTCGCTATACTACATCGATTCAACGATTTCAAAGTCGACTTCCTGACCGTAAACCTATTTGAAGTGGACCTGAATTTCACTGACGAGATCGCCCTTACCGGTATCATCTTGTCATTGCTATTTATAGCCTTTGCACGGGAAGAGCATGAAGATGAATACATTAGTTCGATCAGGCTAAAATCACTTCAATGGGCCGTGCTGGTAAATTATTCCTTGCTCATCCTGGCCACCTGATTGATTCATGGGTTTCCATTTATAGACGTGATGATGTATAACATGTTAACGGTTCTGATCATCTTCATCGTCCGCTTCCATCTTGAACTACGTAAAAACAGGATCGCAAATCCAGAAAAGTAACTATGAAAAACAATATTCGCATCGAGAGGGCTATTCTCAATATCACCCAGCAACAACTGGCTGAACAAATCGGTGTATCACGACAAACCATCAACGCTATGGAAAGCAATAAATACGTTCCTTCAACCGTGCTTGCTTTAAAAATTGCAGCTTTGTTTGGAAAAAAAGTCGAAGAAGTTTTTATCCTGGAAGAGGGCGATTAATGTATCTCTTTGAGGGTTACTTTTTTAGGACTCACATTCAGCTCATAGCTACCGCCAACTTTCAAAGCCAGATTTTCGTTGCCATGGCTGACCGGAAAACCGTGACAAACAGGATAGTCATATTCTTTAACGAGATCTTGTATGATCTCTTCAAAAGTTTTGCCAAATGGTATTTCCGTATCCTTCATGTCGGTAAACCCGCCAATGACCAGCCCTCCCAATTCAGCAAGTTTGCCGCTTCGTTTCAATTGATACAGCATTCTGTCTACGTTGTACAGATACTCACCCACGTCTTCCAAAAAAAAGATCTTTCCTTTGGTATCGTATTCCGATGAACTGCCGATCAAATGCGCAACCAATGAAAGATTACCGCCAACTAAAATACCTTTCGCCTTTCCGGTTTTGTTAAAGGGATGTACCGGCGCCATGTAACTTGCCCTTCTCCCTTGTAATGCCTGATGAAGCGATTCTACAGATGGTTTTTTATACCCGCCTCCATTGAATGCATTGGCCATCGGCGCATGTAGGGTTGCTGTATGATACATGGTAAAAAGATGGGCATGCAAAACAGTTATATCACTGAAGCCGATAATCCATTTTGGATGTTTTCGAAATCTTGAAAAATTTAACTGCTCAATGATCCTGCCGGTGCCATATCCGCCCCGGCCACAAAGTATGGCCTTTATTTCCGGATCATCTAACATCAATTGCAGATCAGCCAATCTCTCCTCGTCCGTCCCGGAAAAATAGTGATATTGACTACCTGCCGTTATACCAAGCTTTACGCGGTAACCCCAGTCTTGTTCTATCACCCTGACTGCTGTAGAGATCTTCTTAGCTGGCATGAAGCCAGCAGGGCAAACAATACCGACCGTGTCGCCTTTCTTCAAATAGGGTGGAATGATGATCGATTTCAATGACTATTTTTTTGAAAGATAATGATATGATGGGAATCATCATCCCAAGCAACCCTTATCAATCACAATCCGCATTGGATGGCTCAAATTTGCTTCAAAATGCCGGCTCCGTTTTTGTAAGCTGGAACCTTCAAGCAGAAACATATGATTGCCCCATCCATTCAACCCATCGCCACCGTGGCCCGCAAGTTGGGCCTGAGCGACGAACAAGTCACCACATTCGGAAAGTATAAGGCTAAGATCAGCCTCCCGGAACTTGACGAAAAAAAGATCAAGTCATCGAAATTGATACTGGTCACTTCCATCACACCAACGAAGGCGGGTAATGGAAAAACAACTACTTCGATCGGACTGGCCGATGCCATGCAAAAGCTTGGGAAAAAAGTCGTACTCGCCCTTCGTGAACCTTCACTCGGACCAGTGTTTGGAATGAAAGGCGGTGCCACCGGAGCAGGGCGATCACAACTTGTACCGGCAGACCAGATCAACATGCATTTTACCGGCGATTTCCATGCCATCTCGGCAGCTAACAATACGCTGGCAGCATTGCTCGACAACCATAACTACTATCGCCAGGGCACACCTGATGAGCTGAAAGAGATATACTGGAGACGGGTCATGGACGTGAATGACCGCTCTTTACGCTACATCATCACTGGCTTGCACGGAGGCAAAAACGGCATACCCGCAGAAACTGGTTTTGATATAACGCCCGCTTCAGAACTGATGGCCATTCTCTGCCTTGCGAAAGACCAGGCCGATCTCAGATTCAGGATCGATCATATTTTGTTAGCTACCACTGCAGCAAAAAAACCGTTCAGGGTATCAGACTTAGGTGTAGGTGGAGCTATTCATGCCCTCCTGAAAGATGCATTACAGCCCAACCTGGTGCAAACCCTCGAAGGTACGCCGGCGCTTGTGCATGGCGGCCCGTTTGCAAATATTGCCCATGGCTGTAATTCGTTGATGGCAACAAAATATGCCATGAATCTTGCTGACTATGTTATCACAGAAGCTGGATTCGGATCTGACCTCGGCGCCGAAAAATTTTTTAACATCAAATGCAGGGTCGCAGCCATTACTCCTGCATTAACTGTTCTGGTAGTCACTACACAGTCGTTAAAATTACATGGTCATGTTCCCTACGAAAAAATCAGCAGTCCCGATCCAGAAGGGATCATGAACGGAATGCGTAACCTGGAAAGGCATTTACATATCCTGTCGAGTTTTGATCAGCAGGTACTTGTGGTGTTAAACCGTTTCGACTTTGACACCGATGAAGAACTCTAGCTCATCCGTAATTGGTGCTATAAATTTCAGGTTTCTTACACGGTCAACGATGCCTATAAAAACGGCGGTGGGGGTGCACTTGAAGCTGCGGAGAAGATCATCGAACTGACGCTCACCAAGCCCAAAAACGTCCACCATACCTATGAGATCACTGACCCCATTGAAGACAAGATCAGAAAAGTGGCTATGGGTATTTACGGAGCGGATGACATCATGATAGAAAAGAAGGCCCGGGCTTCCTGAGAAACCAGCAGCGTTTTCATTTTAGTGTTGCTAGTTTCTGAGAATTTGCTATCCTATAAGTTCCACGCTGTGGTTCCGCACAGTAAGTACATGCGTTACTCCATGTTTCATTGCGTAATTATCCTTCTGGTGCCCCACAGGAAATCCAAAACAAACAGGGTATTGGTATTCGCTGACTTTACTTAAAACCACTTCCGCCAGATTGCGTCCGAACTCCTCACCCGGATCATCCGTTTTGATCTTATTGAACCCGCCGATGATCAGGCCCTTCAACTTACTGAGCTTCCCCGCTCTCTTCAGGCTCATCAGCATGCGGTCCAGACTATACATGTATTCGCCGACTTCTTCGAGGAAAAGGATGCGCCCATCTGTTTCGATCTCGGACCGCGTACCCATCATGGAAATAATGATAGAAAGGTTCCCACCGGTAAGGATTCCTTCGCCTACTCCCGGCCGGTTATGCTCATCCGGAATAGCGCTATACTTCATGGACTTACCGTCCAGTGCCCTTTTTATGGATTGTATGGTCTCCTTTACAATAGGATCAGCACTGTTCCAGTCTTTTGGGAAACTGTTGCACATTTTTGAATGAATAGAAGCTACACTGCAATTCTTCAGCAAATGAAGATGAAGAGCAGTGATATCTGAAAAGCCGATCACCCATTTTGGCTGTCTGATAAAGCGGGAAAAATCAAGTTTGTCGAGGATCCTGTTCACTCCGTAACCACCCCTTGCACACATGATGGCCTTAACGGTATGGTCGTCCAGCAACAACTGCAGGTCCATCAGCCTCTCCTCGTCGGTCCCCCCGAAACTGTAATCCCTCTTACCAATGGTATTCCCCACGCGTACCTGGTAATCCCACGATTCAATCACCTGCCATGCAGGCTGAACATCGTCCATGGTAATAAATCCCGCCGGAGAAGTGATGGCGATCTTGTCGCCGGACTTTAAATATGGTGGAAGGATAACCGGTCCCCCAGTGTCGGCAGCTGCTAATGAACCAACACTCCCAAAGGCTGGAAACAGGGTCAGAAAATCTTTGCGTTTCATTCTCAAACAGGATTGGAACCTAAGTTACAACCCTTACTTGAAACTGTGTTTACCGGAAACAACCCTTACTTGAATCGGAACGCGTAACTCAACATCAGCTGTATACTGGTAGCCACCACCGTACCTGTTTTCCTTACGCCCTGCAAATTATTCCCTTCAGTTGGATCATCGAAGCTATAAGGCTGGCGCGCATCGTCTTTCTTGGCGAAACTGTAACGCAGACCGATCACCCAATCGCTCGACCCAAAAGTTTGCTGGGTACCTACGCCAATGTGGTAGTTATCCCAATTCTTGACGGTCAGGTTATGTCCAGGCTCATCAGGATCAAGATTGGCAAACTGCTTATCTGTATGAAACGAAAACAGCATATGCCTGGTGCCTTTATAATTCCAGTCGGCCCCCAGGGACCAATTCACCACCGTCCTGTTTCCCGCCCAGATCCTCATGAAATCGGAAGTGACCGCCTCGTTAGATGGCGTATTAGGCTGGATAAAATCAACCGGTCCGGGATCCATGATCGAGTAATTCTTCACGGCAGCGTAATAATTCACTGCCCCGTACAACCTCACATTGCCAAAGGGCCTGGATACTCCAATTCCCAAAGCCATTGACTTTTTGTACGTGGCTTTTTGTTTTAGGGCGCTGCCGCTGGCAAAATAGCTGGTTCGCGGTTTAGTCAGATCGCCACCGGGATGAATGTTATTCAAAGATCCTTCACCAATAACGGTTCCCGTTCCGAAAAATCCAAGTGAGGGGAGGGTTGCCGTTAATCCAATATCCCATTTTTCCAGTTGCCAGGCCAGTCCAAGCTTGGTCTGCGCCATGATCCTGTAATAGGAAGTATATAAGTTCGTATTGTAAGAAACGAAATCAATGGTTGACGCAGATCCGGGAAGCGGTATAGCAGATGCGGTAAATGTATTATTATACTCTTCACTCCGGTAGGTGAACGACTGGGATATACCTAACGCCAATTGGTCATTGAGGTTCCAGCCAATACCCAGTACACCTGTAACTTCGTCAACGTCGTGCGACAAGTTATACTGTGCAAGGTAATTTTCATTGCCCGGACTTTCCACGTCGTTGATCACATTGACCTGGTACTTATTCCTGTCCGTGAACCTCAACCTGTCGTTCATCGAATGATAGAGGGAATATCCCAATACCCAGTCTTTCTTGTTCTTTTTAGGCTTCAAAACACCCGCCGCCATGGTAGGCAACACATTCATATTGCCATATTTTATATCAAACCCCTGACCGAGTCCGTTCTTGAAGTTAATGGTGCTGATGCCAACAGCGGTCGAATTGAAACTGAAACTGGAGTTATTGGCAAATGACAGGGTAGCGGGGTTGGAAATCACCGCAGCCTGATCCTCAAACCTTGAAAGACCGGAATTGGCAAGGATCGAATTCCTGGAACCCATTCTCATATACTCATAATGGTTATCCTGTGCGGATACCAGGCCAGGGATCGAAACAGCTAACAAGCAGAGGGTTAAAATATTTCTCATAATATCAATAATTAAACAAAAATAAGCTCGTGCGCCTCAACCCTTCCGGCAAACTTGTTCGAAATCCTCAATTATTACGAAAATGGCACATACATAACGATGTCAACTCTTTAAGGTAAATTTGCATCCTTTAGAAAATGATAATGACTCCAAAAAGATACCTGATCACTTCCGCCTTGCCTTACGCCAATGGATTGAAACATATTGGCCACCTGGCTGGCGCGTACCTGCCAGCGGACACCTATGTCCGCTACCTGCGTGCCCAGAAAAGAGACGTTGTTTTCGTCTGCGGCAGCGACGAACACGGCACCGCTATTCCTATCCAGGCCAGAAAAGAAGGCACCACGGCACAGGTTATCATTGACAAATACCATGCGATCATCAAGGAGAATTTTGAAGACCTCGGGATCTCCTTTGATATATACCATCGCACTTCTTCCCAGGTGCATCATGAAACCTCCAGCGAATTCTTCACCTATCTGAACAGCCGGGGGGAACTCAGCGAGCAGGAAAGCGAACAGTACTTTGACCAGGAAGCAAATGCTTTTCTGGCCGACAGGTTTATCAAGGGTACTTGCCCCAATTGCGGGTTCGAAAGCGCTTTTGGCGACCAGTGCGAACGTTGCGGTAAAAGCCTGAGCCCGGACGACCTCATTAACCCGGTAAGTACCCTGAGCGGAAGCGCCCCAGCCAAGAAAAAAACAAAACACTGGTATCTGCCGCTGGATAAACACGAAGCCTTTCTGCGCGAATGGATACTGGAAGGTCATGCCGAAGACTGGAAAATCAATGTACTCGGCCAGTGCAAAAGCTGGATTGAAGGCGGCCTTCAACCGCGCGCCGTGACCCGTGACCTCGACTGGGGCGTTAAGGTCCCACTGGAAGACGCAGCGGGCAAAGTGTTGTACGTGTGGTTCGATGCCCCTATCGGTTACATCAGCGCTACCAAACAGTGGGCAACAGATCATGGTAAAGATTGGGAACCGTACTGGTACCACAAAGACACCAAACTGGTTCATTTTATTGGGAAAGACAATATTGTATTCCATTGCCTGATCTTCCCCGTTATGCTGAAGCTTCATGGATTCATCCTGCCGGATAATGTCCCATCCAATGAGTTTATGAACCTGGAAGGCGATAAGATGAGCACCAGCCGGAACTGGAAGATCGATATGCAGGATTATATTGATGATTTTGTGAAGAAAGAGAACGGTGGCCCACAGGCTGTAGATATGCTACGGTACTATCTTACCCAGATCGCCCCCGAAACCAAAGACAGCGAATTCACCTGGAAAGGATTTCAGGACGCGGTGAACAGTGAACTGGTTTCCGTTTTTGGGAATTATGTGAACCGGACTTTTGTACTCATGCACAAGCTCTGCAAAGGAAAGGTTCCCAAACTCCACGAAGACATCATGGACAACAGGGACCGCGACATGCTTCAACAGTTCAGCGAAACGGCTAATGCCGTTCAAGACGACATTGAACATTATCGCTTCCGGGACGGACTCTTCAAAGTGATTGACCTGTCTCGGAAAGGAAATAAGTTCATGCAGGAGAAAGAACCCTGGATCAGGGCTAAAGATATAGACGGATATGGCAACCCAACCGCGGAAGCACAAAAACATATCGACAACTGCCTGCATATCTGCCTGCAAACCTGTGCAAACCTTGCCGTGCTGATCAACCCTTATCTTCCCAATACCGCCCGGAAACTTTTACATATGATGAAGGTGGTAGACAAGTTGCTCGAATGGGAAAATGCAGGGAAAACAAAATTACTCAGCGTTGGCTACAGCCTCCGCGCACCTGAACTGCTATTCCGGAAAATCGACGACGCAGAAGTGGCCGCACAGATAGAAAAGCTTCAGAAAGCAGAAAGGGCGGCAGCCGCGAATACAGATACTTCCGCAACTCCGAATTCAGATACCGCCTTAGAGCCGAATCAGGAGCCCGATTTTGCAGAAGTGAAACCTGAGATCGTGTACGATGATTTCAGTAAGCTTGATCTTCGGGTAGGCACCATCGTTAGTGCGGATAAAGTAGAAAAAGCAGATAAGCTGCTGAAGTTGGAAGTTGACCTCGGATTCGAAAAACGGACAGTTGTATCAGGCATTGCACTGCATTTCAAACCTGAAGATATCGTTGGAAAGCAGGTAGTGGTGGTAGTCAACCTCGCCCCCCGCAAGATGAGGGGTATAGAATCAAAAGGGATGATCCTGATGGCGGAAGACGGCAAAGGCAAACTGCACTTTGTTCTTCCGGAGAATATAGTGGAATCGGGGTCAGGTGTCAGCTAACCCCGATTCGGCTCTTCCCTTTCCTGAGGAGAATCGGAATAGGCATGGACAATATCCCTTTGGGACCGACCGCCTGCTTCTTTTGTTCAAATCTAATCATTTACCTACCTTATCCTCTACATCAAAACTCAACTTTATGACACGCCAACTCCTCGCCGGAATGCTGCTTTTGGCCGCTTCCTGTAATGCCCCCGAAACAGAATCTACTGCCCTATCTGATACCACCAGCCAGGTAACCGTGGCGGCACACGACTACGGTGTAACAGCATCCTACTCTACTGACTTTGCAGTCGGTGATCATAAGCATGGAGACCTGATCGTCAAAATGTGGAAAGACTTTGACGCCAATACCCTTGATATCGGCAGCGCATACTTCGCCGATTCTGTTATGGCAATATTCCCGGGTTACCGTGCACTGCTCAGCCGCGACAGCATGATCGCAATGACAAAACTTGAACGCGGCCGCATGGATTCTTTACGTACTTCCATTGACGCCATCGTACCGCTCAAAGCCAGCAATAAAAATGAGACCGTAGTGGCGATATGGGGTGAAGAGCATGCATACATCAAAGGCAAAAAACAACGTCGCGATATCCACGAAGTATGGGGTATCAATGAAAACGGAAAAGTAACCTGGATGAAACAATACACCCACGATATTGCCGAATAGACGAGAATTCTTATCAAGACGCCCGGTTTAAGCCGGGCCTCTTGATTTATACAGGATCCGGATCACCCGGGATGATCCGGGTACAAGCCGGCGAAACCACAATAACCCTTATACCAATAGTAAGCCAACTACTTTATGACCGGGCAGGATTTAATAAAAAAGCCATTTTAACAGATGGCTTTTTTTATGGCCCACTCCCCGAATAATTTATGTCCAGCCACCCCTCCTTAATCAGGATTTATACTATCTTCGGGAACAGTTGTTTAACTAACTAATTTAACGGCGACATATGAAAAGGACAATCAGGAAAGTTGCAGTACTTGGATCGGGCGTTATGGGATCAAGGATCGCGTGCCATTTTGCAGGCATCGGATTACAGGTGCTTCTCCTTGATATCGTACCCAACGACGCTAAAGAATCGAAAGACCTGAAGTCCAGGAATAAGCTGGTGAACGATGCCCTTCAGGCTGCTCTTAAAAGCAACCCCTCGCCGGTGTATACCAAAGACGTAGTCAAACGCATCACCACAGGAAACTTCGACGACAACATGCAGGATATATCCGGGTACGACTGGATCCTGGAAGTGGTTGTTGAACGCCTGGATATAAAGAAACTGGTCTTTGATCAGGTTGAAAAATACCGCAAGCCCGGAACCCTCATCACTTCAAATACCTCCGGCATTCCGATCCACATGATGGCCGAAGGCCGCTCCGAGGATTTTAAAAAACATTTCTGCGGTACTCACTTTTTCAATCCACCCCGCTATTTGAGATTATTAGAGATTATCCCCACGCCACATACCGATCCCCAGATCGTAGCGTTTCTCATGCATTATGGCGACCTCTACCTGGGCAAAACCACGGTACTGTGTAAAGACACGCCTGCATTTATTGCCAACCGCATCGGCGTATACGGGATCATGGCCATTTTTGGCCTGGTAGACAAAATGGGTCTTACCATCGATGAAGTAGATGCACTTACCGGCCCCGTCATTGGACGTCCCAAATCCGCCACTTTCCGCACTGCCGATGTAGTTGGAATCGATACCATGGTAAAAGTTGCGAAAGGGGTTTATGATAATTGTCCTGCTGACGAAGCAAGGGAGGCGTTCGTCATTCCACAATGGTTGCAGAGGATGGTCGACAACAATTGGCTGGGTGATAAAACTGGCCAGGGATTTTTTAAGAAAGCCAAGTCCGGCGGTCAAACTGAGATACTTACCCTGGATCTCAAAACCATGGAATATGCAGCAAGGACCCGGCCTAAGTTTGCTACCCTTGAAGCTGCCAAACCCATTGACGATCTTAAACAACGATTGAAGGCGCTGTGCAGCGGCGGGGATAAAGCTGGTGAGTTCTATCGTCATTTTCATTTTGGCCTGTTTTCGTATATCAGTAACCGTTACCCGGAGATCTCTGATGAATTATATCGTGTAGATGATGCCATGATGGCGGGATTCGGCTGGGAGATCGGCGCTTATGAAAGCTGGGACGTATTGGGTGTGGTGAAAACATCAGACAATATGAAGAAAGCCGGCTATGCAGTGGCACCTTGGGTGGACGAGATGATCGCGAAAGGAAATACTTCATTCTACAAAGTAGAAAATGGCAGTCGGGTCTGTTATTCGCCGGCAACCGGAACCTATGTTTCCACTGCTGCAAAAGGACAGGAATCGGCATTCATTGTCATGAAGAATTTTAACGGACAATCAGTCTGGAAAAACAGCGCCTGCAATACGTATCACCTCGGAGATGATGTCCTTGGCCTCGAGTGGAACACCAAGATGGGAAGTATTGGCGGTGAAGTATTGGAAGGCATTCAGAAATCCATTTCTTTGGCAGAAGAAAAATATAAGGGCCTCGTTATTGCCAATGATACCCAGAACTTTTCTGCCGGCGCCAATGTAGGCATGATCTTCATGCTGGCGATTGAACAGGAGTTTGATGAACTGGATATGGCCATCCGGATGTTCCAGAATACCATGATCAGGGCAAGATTCTCGTCGGTACCTGTTGTAGTAGCACCGCATGCATTGGCACTTGGAGGAGCCTGTGAGTTAAGCCTCCATTCAGATAAAGTGTGCGCCGCAGCTGAAACATATATAGGCCTTGTGGAAATGGGCGTGGGACTTATCCCCGGCGGCGGAGGCACTAAAGAGTTTGTACTTCGCGCTGCAGATGAAATGCACGAAGATGAACCGGAAACCATCACTTTGAAGAACAGGTTCCTGACCATTGCAACAGCGAAAGTAGCCACTTCTGCCATGGAAGGATATGAACTTGGCATACTCCGTAAAGGCCTCGATGAAGTGGTGATGAACCAGGGACGACGGGTGGCCGAAGCGAAAAAATCGGTGATTGAAATATATGACAGTGGCTACGTTACCCCGGTGCCAAGAAAAGATATCAAAGTGCTTGGGCGTACCGCACTCGGCGCCCTCTATGCAGGCATCAACGGCATGTGGCGTGGCGGTTATGCTACTGACCACGATTCACTGGTTGGTCGAAAATTAGCTTATGTGATGTGCGGCGGCGACCTCAGTGAACCTACCCTGGTTTCTGAACAATACCTGCTGGACCTTGAACGTGAAGCCTTTCTTTCTCTTTGCGGGGAACGCAAAACCCTCGAGCGCATCCAGAGTGTTTTGAAAGGTGGTAAGCCCGTCAGGAACTAAGTGCATTTTTAATGCCCTGGTTCTTTCACGTTCGATCTGCACTTTCTTTGCCGGAAGATTTTCCCGAGATTTAACCTGCCATGATTTGAATGGAGGCTTTTTCGGTTTTTTATATTATTTTCCTGATATGAAAACAAGGCTTCTGTTGATCATCATGGTGCTTCTGCGATTGCAGGGCTTTACACAAGAACCCAAACTGACGTCTTCCATTCGTAAAACAATGAATGCCATGGATACGATGGCGATCAGGTCGCATATCGCATACCTCGCAGATGACAAATTGAAGGGGCGTGCTCCCGGAACAGCCGGCTACCAGATGGCTGTGGATTATGTCGTCAATGAATTCAAAAAACTGGGGCTGAAGCCTGCTGGTGACGAAGGAGAATTTTCCCAAAAGTTCAACTTGAGGAGGTCATCTCTTGAACCGGGGTCGTTGAAGATGATGGTAACGGATAATGAAGGCAATACGGATTCTTTTTTTGTAAGAAATGATATCTCCCTTTCGGCCCACCCTATAAAATCCGAAGTGTCCATTAAGCAGGCCCCAGTAGTATTTGCCGGGTATGGTGTGGATGTTCCTGGTGTACACAATGATTATAAAGACATTGATGTCAGGGGTAAGATCGTTGTAGTGCTGAAGATCTCGCCACTTGGGCTCTCGTCTGATTACCAGTCTTATTTCACCAGCGTTGGATATAAAATGGCAGTCGCCAAATCCAAAGGTGCGATTGGGACTATTGTAGTGTACGACAGGCCCACTGCGCCGCCTCAGCCTGTTTTGCAGAACGCCCTCAACCCTGAAAAGACTGAGGCCTACGGTAGCGGTTATATTGGCAATGTTGATGTATTCATGACAGCCACCAACAATTTTCTTTCTACCATGCTGCTTAATTCCGGGAAAAGCTATGTAGGTGTAATGGCTTCCCTGAAACCCGGCTCTCCACAGTCGTTCGACTTTGGAAGAAAATTAAGTATCCGCTATAAGAGCAGGCATGCTGATATTGAGACTGCCAATGTGATCGGCATGATCCCCGGGTCTGATCCCCTGCTCAAAAAGGAATACGTGGTACATACTGCGCATCTTGACCATATCGGAATCGGCAAAGCAGTCGACGGAGATTCGATTTATAACGGAGCCCATGACAATGCATCAGGAGTTGCCTCTTTACTGGAGATCGCGAAACTCTATAAGAAAACCGGAGTAAAACCAAAACGCTCCATCCTGATCACCATGGTGTCAGCAGAAGAATCGGGCCTGCTGGGTTCGGCCTACTTCGCGTCCCATCCATCCATACCAAAGTCTGCCATTGTAGCCAATGTGAATACAGATATGCCTACGGTTATTGCCCCCATGTTATCTGTTGTGCCATTGGGAGCAACGCACTC
>Ga0164292_10001407_pt1 | contig 19353 bp, 22 predicted proteins | sample GEODES117metaG_FD_111486 | JGI IMG/M metagenome (GOLD analysis project Ga0164292, IMG submission 111486) | Eutrophic lake water microbial communities from Lake Mendota, Wisconsin, USA - GEODES117 metaG | ecosystem: Environmental > Aquatic > Freshwater > Lake | place: USA: Lake Mendota...
ACCGCCGGCAAGGCCACCGCCAGGCCGGCGGCCGTCATGATCAGGGCCTCCCCGATCGGGCCGGTGATCTGGTCGATGGCGACCTGCCCGGAGGCGGCCATGCCGGTGAGCGCCAAGTAAATACCCCAGACGGTGCCGAGCAAACCGAAGAAGGGCGCCGTGGCGCCGACCGTGGCCAGCAGGATCTGACCATACTGCAGGCGATGACCGAGTTGCTGCAGCCCATCGCGCAGCACCCGCGTGAGCTGCGCGCGCTCGTCACCGGCCCCTGCCAGGGTGGCCGCCGGCCGCTGCTGCACCGCCTGCAGCAAGGGCATGAGCACCCCCTGGGTATCGAGCGCCTGGACGCGCTGCTCGGCCTGCGCCCAGCCCGGCGCCTGCCAGAAAGCGGCAATGCAGCGCGACAGGCTGCGGCCCAGGCGCAAGAGCATCACGCCCTTCCAGACGATCACGACCCAGCTGGCAACAGACATGACCAAGAGCACCCAGGCCACTAGGCGGCTGATGGCGTCCCCCTCGGCGAGCAGCGGCATCATGGGGCGGCCTACCTGAGCCCGAGCACGTCAAACATGTCGAACAGGCCGCGGCGATGTCCGGCCAGAAAGCGCGCTGCGCGCAGGCTGCCCTGGGCGTAGGTGGCCCGGCTGGCCGATTTGTGCGTGACTTCGATGCGCTCGCCGGTTCCCGCAAAGAGCACGGTGTGATCGCCCACGATATCGCCTCCGCGGATGGTCGAAAAACCGATGGTCGACGGGTCGCGCTCGCCGGTATGGCCGTAGCGCTCGTAGACCGCGCAGTCCTTGAGGTCGCGGCCGATGGCCGCGGCGATCACTTCGCCCATCTTGAGCGCCGTGCCCGAGGGCGCATCGACCTTGTGGCGGTGATGCGCCTCGATGATCTCGATGTCGTAGCCGCTCGACAGGGCTTTGGCAGCCATCTCGAGCAGCTTGAGCGTGACGTTGACGCCCACGCTCATATTGGGCGCCATCACGATGGCGATGTCGTCAGCGGCAGCGGCGATCTGCTGCTTCTGGGCGTCGGAAAAGCCCGTGGTGCCAATCACCAGGTTGAGCCCCAGGCGGCGGCAGACCTCCAGATGGGCCATGGTGCCTTCGGGACGGGTGAAGTCGATCAGACAATGCCCGCCGTCCAGGCCCTGGTGCAAATCGCTGGTGATGCGCACGCCGCAGGAGCGGCCCAGGCCGGCAGCCGCATCCTGGCCGAGTTGGGCGCTGCCGGCGATATCGAGCGCGCCGCTCAATTGCAGGTCGCCGGCGTCGAGCACCGCCTGCACCAGCATCTGGCCCATGCGCCCACTGGCGCCGGCCACCGCCACCTTCAAGGCTTTGACTGCGGGGGCGGCGCTCACGGGCGAGGCCCCTCCAGTGGAGGGTAGGCCGCTGCGGGAGGCAGGGGCGCCGGCGGCGGCGCTACCGTGCTGGCGGTGGCCGGCGCCGCGCCCTGGGCCGCCTTGAGCTGCTCGGGGGTGGCCTGCAGAGGCGGCACCACACCGAGCTTGCGCCGCACATCGAGCTGGGCGATGAACTCGGCCTCGCTGGGCATGGCATCGCCCTCAAAGCGCTGCAGCGCATCGCCCTTGAAGAAGACGGTGTAGCGGTACATGCGGGGCTCGCCGGTGCCGCGTTTGATGCTAAACACATAGTCCCAGCGATCGCCATGGAACAGGCTGGAGACCAAGGGCGTGCCCAGCAGATTGCGCACCTGCAGCCGCGACAGGCCCGGCGTGAGTTGAGCGACCTGCTCACTGGAGATGAAGTTACCCTGCTGGACATCGCTGCGATACGGCGTCAGCCACTGGGTGGGCTGGACCAGCGACCGGGGCACGGAGCTGCAGGCTCCAAGGCCAAGCGACAGGGCCGCCAAGGCGCAGACAAGCAAAGGGGTGCGGGTACTGGCGGGCATGAAAACACCAGGGCGAATATGATCGAATCATTGTAGCGGCAGCGCTTTTCATGCGCCCACTGCCGCCGCTGATACGCCGACCGATACGCCGCCACAGCAGCGCCCGTCCAGCCAAGTGAACCCATGAACAACGTCAACGAGCTCAAAAGCACCGGTCTGAAAGCGACGCTGCCGCGGCTGAAGATCCTGGAGATCTTTCAGAAAGGGCGCCAGCGCCACATGACGGCCGAGGACGTGTTTCGGGTGCTGCTAGAGGAGCGCTCGGACATCGGCCTGGCCACGGTTTACCGGGTGCTCACGCAGTTCGAACAGGCCGGCTTGCTCAACCGCAGCAATTTCGAGTCGGGCAAGGCGGTCTACGAGATCAACGAGGGGCAGCATCACGACCATCTCGTGTGCCTCGATTGCGGGCGGGTCGAGGAGTTTTACGACGCCGAGATCGAAAAGCGCCAGCAGGCGGTGGCCCATGCCAAGGGCTTTGAAATCACCGACCACTCGCTGGCCATCTATGCCAGCTGCACCAAAGCGCAGTGTCCCCACCGCAGCGCCGCGCCGCGCGCCGAGGGCCGCGGCGACAAGGCCTGAGGGGCGCAAGCCCGATTCAGTCGCCCTGCTCCATTGCGCGGCGATGGCGCTCGACAAATTCCTCGTAGGTGTTGATGCCGCGCAGCTGCAAGATGGCGTTGCGCACCGCCGCCTCGACCAGCACCGCGATATTGCGCCCGGCCTCGACCTGGATGACCACCTTGCGCACGCCGATACCCAGGATGTTTTGCTCCAGGGGCTCGTAAGGGATACGGTCGTAATCGCGCTCGAGCGTCTCGCGGCGCACCAGATGCACGATGAGCTTGAGCCGCATCTTGCGGCGCACCGCGGTCTCCCCAAAAATCGCCTTGATATCGAGCAGGCCGATGCCACGCACCTCGAGCAAGTTGCGCAGCAGATCCGGGCAACGCCCTTCGATCGTAGTTTGGTTGATGCGGTACAGATCGACCGCATCGTCGGCCACCAGACCATGGCCGCGCGAAATCAGCTCAAGCCCGAGCTCGCTCTTGCCCAGGCCGGACTCGCCAGTGATCAGCACACCCAGGCCCAAAATGTCGAGAAAGACGCCGTGCATCGAGGTGCGGTCGGCGAAGTGCTTGGACAAGTAGGCGCGCAGCACATCGATGACAAAGGCAGCCGACTCGGGCGTCGCGAACATCGGCAAATTGCCGCGTTCGCACATCGCAATGAGCATGTCGGGGGCGACCTGCCCGTCGGCGATCACCAGCACCGGGGGCTCGAGCGTGATGATGCGGTTGATGCGCCGGCTGCAGTCTTCGACACTGCCCTGGCTCAGGTAGGCCACCTCACGCTCGCCCAGAATCTGGACCCGATAGGGATGGATGTAGTTGAGGTAGCCCACCAGATCGGCACCTGAGCGCGCAGCGCGCACGGCAACCTCGTCAAACCGCCGCTCCGAGGCCTGCAGCCCGGCCAGCCACTGCCATTTGAGCGACTGCCGGTGGTCCTCAAAGAGAACGTCGGCGCTGACACCGGTGGGTTTCATGCGGGCGCGCCCGAGCTCTCAGTGGGCCGCGTGTGCCGACTGCCAGCGCGCCAGCATGGCGTGCAGCTCGCCGGCACTGGGGCAGGACATGATTTGCTCACGCAAGGCCGAATCGCTGAGCAGCTCGGCAATTTCGGAAAGAATTTCCAGGTGTTTCTGGGTGGCCGCCTCGGGCACCAGCAGAAAGATCAGCAGCGCCACGGCCTGCTCGTCAGGCGCATCAAAGCCGATCGGCGCACCGAGCCGAAAGACCGCGGCCATCGGCGCCTTGAGCCCCTTGATGCGGCCGTGTGGAATCGCCACGCCATGGCCTAGGCCGGTCGAACCCAGCCGCTCACGCGCAAACAGGCTGTCGGTCACCAGTGCGCGGTTCAGGCCGTGCTGGTTCTCAAACAGCAAACCCGCCTCCTCAAAGGCGCGCTTTTTGCTCGTTGCCTCCACGCCAACGAGCACCTGGCTGGGGGGCAAGATCTGGGACAGGCGGTTCATGGCAGTTGAGCCGCATTATGCACACCAGCACAGCCCCGCCAGCGCGTGAGCTGCGAAAAAAGCGCGGCCTGGCGCGGCCGAGCAACAACAGCCAGGCCGGCCGCCTCAGGCGTTGAGCACCGAACCGTCGACCTGCCGCTTGACAGCAGCATGGTGATGGTCCTGTATTCGGGTTTTGTGACGAGCCACCTGCCGATCGAGTTTGTCGGCGAGCTCATCGACGGCCGCATAAAGGTCGGCATGGGAGCTTTCAGCGAACAGATCGCGGCCCTTGACGTGAACGCTGCATTCGGCCCGCTGGCGACGCTCCTTTTCCTTCATGTTGTCCACGGTCAGGAGCACGCGGATGTCGACCACCTGATCAAAATGCCGCGCGATGCGGTCGAGTTTGCTGGTCACATAGCCGCGCAGGGCGGGTGTGACTTCGAGGTGGTGACCACTGATCGTCAGGTTCATGAAGAGCTCCTAGTCGTGGGGGCGGACACAAAAGCCGACGGGGCCCAAACCCAAGAGTCGGCGAAGCACTCTTGCAGCCATCATGCGCCGCCGGCCACCAATTGGCAAGTGCGGCCGGAAAACAAGTGGGATTTGCCCTTAAATGCTGTTCAGAACGCGGGGGGGCGGTGCCATAATGCGCGCTGTCGCCCCACTCGGAGACCGTCCATGGAAAGCAGCCCCAGTCGCTAGCTTTCAGCCTCGCAGCCTCTTTGGCTGGCTCAAGCGGGGTTGGAAGCGACCACCCTCACCCCGCCCGGTTTTGCGCTGGCCTTGCCAGGCCGACAAGCCGCCCTGATCCACAAGATCCCGCAGGGAGCCCGCCATGCTCAACATTTTCACGCTAGCCAACGGACGGCTGTTCCAGGAAGAAATCGAATCGCTGGAAGAGCTTTCGCGCTTTGAGCCGATCTGGGTCGACCTGGAGTCGCCCACCCGCGAAGAAAAGCACTGGGTCAAGCAGCACTTTGGCCTGTCCATCCCGGAAGATGCGATGGACGAGGACATTGAGGAGTCGGCCCGTTTTTATGAAGAAGACAGCGGCGAGCTGCACATCCGCTCGGACTTCCTGATTGCCGACGCGGAAGAGCCGCACACCGTGCGGGTGGCCTTCATTTTGAATATGCACACCGGCGAGCACAAAAGCCGAGGCGTGCTGTTTTCCGTCCACGACGAAGACGTGCCGGTGTTTCGCCTGGTGCGCATGCGCGCACGCCGGGCGGTCGGCCTGATCGACGACGCCAAAGACGTGCTGCTCAAACTCTTCGATGCCGACGCCGAGTATTCAGCCGACACCATCGAAGGCATCTATATCGACCTGGAAAAGGTCAGCACCAAGGTGCTGTCTGGCAACGTGACCGACGAACTGGCCGGCGAGGTGCTCGGTGCGATTGCGCGCCACGAGGACCTGTCTGGACGCATTCGACGCAACATGATGGATACGCGTCGCGCCCTGAGCTTCATGATGCGCAGCAAGATGCTGCACGCCGAGCAGTTCGAGGACGCGCGGCAGATCCTGCGCGACATCGACTCGCTGGACTCGCACACGGCCTTCCTGTTTGAGAAGATCAACTTCCTGATGGACGCCACGGTCGGCTTCATCAACATCAACCAAAACAAGATCATCAAGATCTTCTCGGTGGCCAGCGTGGCGCTGCTGCCGCCCACCCTGATCGCGAGCCTTTACGGCATGAACTTCCGCTTCATGCCCGAGCTGCAGTGGGAGCTGGGCTATCCCTATGCGCTGGCGCTCATGCTGGCCAGCGCCCTGGTGCCGATGTGGTACTTCCGCCGGCGCGGCTGGCTCAAGTAAGCCGGCAGCCCCCAGCAAAGGCCCCGCGAGGGCCAGCGATCCTCATTCGGCCAGCGCCAGCCAGCTGCCGCTGGAGGAGGACATCAACAGAGTCAGCAACTTGCGACCAGGCGTGGGCGAAGGCCGCTCGTCGAGCTTGGGGCGCCTGGCGTCGATCAGACGCGCGCCGGCATGCTCGGCCAGCAAGCCCTCGAGCTGCGCATGCAGCGGATGGGCGGCCAGGCAGGTGAGCACCTCGTCACCCGTGCTCGCCAAAGCGGGCACGAGCCGGCCAAACAGCTTATCGGCCCACTTGCCACGCCAGTTCTCACGGGCGCTGCGCGTGACCCACTTGCTCACATGGTGCGTCACGCGCGGGGCACACCCCACCAAGATCCAGCGCATCGTCTCGCGCCCGGGCTCAAGCTCGAGCAGCGGTGCGAGCTGCTCCAGGGCGTGAGGCGCGTCGTCAACATAAACAATCACGGTCTTCATGGCGGGCTCCGGTGAGGCAGTCAGTCAATATAAACGCCCCTTGGGGCCCAATGGGAAGCGCAAGGCCTTTACGCCGCACCCTGGTCTTGGGTGTCAGCTGGCTTGTCGGCAGCGCGGCGGGTAGCCCACCGGCCGGCAGCCAGCACGCCAATCACGGCCAAGGCATAGGTGACCAAATGCGCCACCACGTGCGGGGTGTGGCCCTTGGACCAAACGTCCTTGCCACCGAAAAAATCGACCAGCAAAGGCTCACTGACGATCATCTTGGCGGCGGTAAAAGCCAGCACGGCCGAGCCGGCCTGAATAATAATGGGGAAGCGCTCGACCAGCTTGAGCACGATGGAGCTGCCGAACACCACGATGGGGATGCTGACCAGCAGGCCGATGACCACCAGACCGAAGTCTCCGTGGGCTGCGCCAGCCACGCCGAGCACGTTGTCTACGCCCATCAAGGCGTCGGCAATGACGATGGTCTTCATCGCGCCCCAGAAGGTGCTGGCCACTGGGCCGTCGTGGTCATCGCCGCCCTGATCGGCCAGCAATTTGTAGGCAATCCAGACCAGGCCCAAGCCGCCGACGAGCATCAGGCCCGGAATCTTGAGCAGCCAGACCACGCCCACCGTCATGACCGAGCGCACGATGATGGCGCCGGCGGTGCCCCAGATGATGGCCTTTTTCTGCAGATGCGGGGGCAAGTTGCGGGCGGCCAGCGCGATCACGATGGCGTTGTCGCCAGCGAGCACCAGGTCGATGAGGATGATGGCCAGCAAGGCCGAAAACCAGGCAGGGGAAAACAGTTCCACAAAATTCTCCTTGAAGATGTTGTCGTAATGGAGTCAAGCCACTTGCGCCCTCGAAAAGGCGCGCACCTGAAAGTCGGAGCTTGAGCGTAAAAAAGAAACGCCTCGACCGAACCTTGACAGGTTTCAATCGAAGGTCTGGCTCGGCGGCCAGTGTCGCTGGCCTGCCCAACATGCCGGAAGCACAAGGCTCCGTAATGACGACATGCTGATCGGTGGGGCCGGCGCCGAAGGCTGTAATAAAAATCAGACCCACCGGGGAGTTACTCCCCTTCGCAAGTAGGGGATTACACCCCAACGCGGTGTTTTTAGCAAGCCGCGGCCTAGCCAGGGCACGCCGGGGTGGTCTGCCTCATAATCAGCGCCCCGCCCGCCCCGCCTCGCGCCTGCATGCCCACCCTGCACATCACCGACCTCGAATCGGCCATCAACTTTTGGCGCGACAAAAGCCCGTCGCCCGACGGTTTTACGCTGGCGCCCGAGCTGCGCGCGCTGGCCGAGGTGTACGCGCTGATGGTGTACTACCGGCAAGACGAGGCGGACGAGGCCAGTTTTCCAGCAAAGGCGATGGCGGCCTGGCGGGCTTGGTACGACAGCACGCCCGACACGCCCTGCATCGCCATTTGCTCGACCAGTCAGGGCGACGACGTCTGCAAAGGCTGCGGCCGCAGCTTCGAGGAGGTGCAGCTTTGGCCGCAAATGACGCCGGGGGCCAAGCGCGCAACGTGGCGGCGCATCCTGCGCGAGGGCAGCGCCTGGCGCTTTGGCCGCTATGCCGACCGCGCGCTTGAAAAACGCCAGCCCGGCTGAAACGGCCGGCGGCCGCAGGGCTCAGACGCGCCGCGCCAGCTCGGCGGCCTTGCCGGTATAGCCCTGCGGCGTCAGGGCCAGCAAACGCTGCTTGTCGGCCGGCGCCATGTCCAGGCTCTCAATGAGGCGGTGCAGGTCGGCCGCGTTGACGCGGCGGCCCCGGGTGACCTCCTTGAGCTTTTCATACGCGCCGGCCATGCCATGTCGGCGCATGACGGTCTGGATCGGCTCGGCCAGCACCTCCCAGGCCTGCTCCAGATCGGCCGCAAGCGCCTCGTGGTTGAGCTCGAGCTTGCCCAAGCCGACGCTGAGCGAACGGTAAGCGAGCACCGAATAGCCCAGGGCGACGCCCATATTGCGCAGGACGGTCGAGTCCGTCAGGTCTCGCTGCCAGCGGCTGATCGGCAGCTTGTCGGCCAAATGGCGCAGCATCGCATTGGACAGGCCCAGGTTGCCCTCGGCGTTTTCAAAGTCGATCGGGTTGACCTTGTGCGGCATGGTCGACGAGCCGATTTCGCCGGCCTTGAGCCGCTGCTTGAAGTAGCCCAGGCTGACATAGCCCCAGATGTCACGGGCCAGATCGATCAGGATGGTGTTGGTGCGCGCCACCGCATCGAACAGCTCGGCCATGTAATCGTGCGGCTCGATCTGGGTGCTGTAGGGCTGAAAGTGCAGGCCCAGGCCTTGCGGTTCAGGGGACTCGACGACCCGGCGGCTGAAGGCCTCCCAGTCGACATCGGGCCAGGCCGACAGGTGAGCGTTGTAATTGCCCACGGCGCCGTTCATCTTGCCCAGGATACGCACCGCGGCGATCTTCTCGCGCGCGGCCTGCAAGCGCGCCGTCACATTGGCCATTTCCTTGCCCACCGTGGTCGGGCTGGCGGTCTGGCCATGGGTGCGGCTGAGCATGGCCACATCGGCGTATTGGTGAGCCATGGCCCGCAAGGTGGCCACGATCTGATCAATCGCGGGCAGCAGCACCTGCTCGCGGCTGCTTTTGAGCTGCAGCGCATGGCTGGTGTTATTGATGTCCTCGCTGGTGCAGGCGAAGTGGACAAATTCAGCCACCGCCTGCAGCTCCTGACTGCCTTGCAGGCGCGACTTGATCCAATACTCGACCGCCTTCACATCGTGGTTGGTGGTCTTCTCGATCTCCTTGATGGCCTGTGCATCGGCCGGGCCAAACTGGTCCACCAGCGCCTGCAACTGGGCACGCGCCGAGCCACTGAGCGGAGGAAACTGCGCCAAGCCCGCGTCGGACAGGGCCAAGAACCAGGCCACCTCGACCTGCACGCGCCGGTGCATATAGCCCTGCTCGGACATCAGTGGTCGCAAATCTTCAAGCTTGGCGGCGTAACGGCCGTCCAGCGGCGACAGGGCATTGAGGGCAAACTGACTCATGGCCCCGATTGTAGGCAGCGCCCTGGGTGTCAGGTCCCCGAGCCGAAAGTCGCGCTCAAGCAAGCTTGGCGCAAGAGCGCCCACGCAGCAATTGCGCCGCCGGGCGGCACTAGAATCCTTCGTTAACAGCCTCTTTCTTTTGATCCCGTTTTCTGTATCCTTTGACCCCATGAAACTTCTTGGCTCTGCAACCAGCCCCTATGTGCGCAAAGTGCGCATCGTGATGTCGGAGAAGAAACTCGACTACCAGTTCGTTCTTGAAGATGTCTGGGCCGCCGACAGCCTCATCGCCCAATCGAACCCCTTGAGCAAGGTGCCCTGTCTGGTGATGGAAGGCGGCGAAGCCGTGTTCGACTCGCGCGTCATCGTCGAGTACTTAGACGCGCTGTCGCCGGTGGGCAAACTGATCCCGGCCAGCGGCCGCGAGAGAGCCGAGGTCAAAACATGGGAAGCGCTGGCCGACGGCGTGCTCGATGCCTGCGTGCTCGCGCGTCTGGAAGCCAGCTGGGCCGGTCGACAAGAAGGTCAGCGCAGCCAGGCCTGGATCGATCGCCAGATGGCCAAGGTCGACGCGGCCCTGCAAGCCATGTCCAGCGGGCTGGGCGACAAGCCGTTTTGCAGCGGGGTGCACCTGAGCCTGTCGGACATTGCCGTGGGCTGCGCCCTGGCCTATCTGGACCTGCGCTTTGCCCACATCGACTGGCGCGCGCGTCATCCCAATCTGGCGCGCCTGCAAGACAAGCTCAGCCAGCGCCCGAGCTTCATCGACACCGCACCGGCCTGAGGCCCGGGCGGTGCGCCGGCATTAACGCATGGCCTGGCGCCGCAGCCAGCGCATCAGGGTGCCGACGGCCGGCAGCTTTTCATACAGCTCCTGAGCCGCGTCCCAATAGTCGCGGTGGTACTCGACAAGCCCCTGCTCGTCAAAACGCAGATGCGAGCTGCCGTGCACCGTTTGCCACTGCGCGGGCGAAAACCGCTGGAAGCGGAATCGAAAGTCCCACACCAAAAAGCACTGCCGGCCCTGAAGCACCCGCTCGGTGACATAAAAATGCGGCTGCTCGAGCGAGCGGTACATGTGCTCGAAAATCGCCTCAATCTGCGCGACGCCTTGCACCTCATTGAAGGGGTCCTTAAAGCGCGCTTGCGGTGCATAAATCTGGCCCAGGCGCGACAGCTCGCTGCGCTGCAGATTCTCGAAAAAATGCACCACAGCATCGGTGCGCTCGGCTATCTCCTGCATCCTCAAGGCTCCTTGCCCATGCGCACCACCAGCGGCAAATAAGCCGCATAGGGCAACACGCCGAGCAGCTTCATCCAGCGCGTAAAGCGCTTGGGGTAGTGGATCTCAAAGACGCCGCGCCGCCAGCCCTCGAGCATCGCGCTGGCCGCCTGATCGGGCGTGATGAGCGCGGGCATGTGAAAGCGGTTTTGCGCCGTCAGTGGCGTTTGCACAAAGCCGGGGTTGACCAGGCTCACGCCGATGCCCCTGGGCTGCACGTCGGCATACAAGCTTTCGGCCAAATTGATCAGGGCTGCCTTGGTCGGGCCGTAGGCCAGGCTCTTGGGCAGGCCGCGATAGCCGGCCACGCTGGCAACCAGGCTGAAGTGACCGCTGCCGTGCGCCAGCATGGCCGGCAGCGTCGCGGCCATGACGTGCAGCGCGCCCGCATAGTTGATCTGCTGGTGGCGCAGCAGCTCCTCCAGCGTGAAATCAAAACCGCGCTGGGCCTTGTAGTGACCGGCGCAGTACACCACCATGTCGATGGGGCCGCGATCGAGCAGCTGGCCGGCGGCGGCCTGCACCGCCTGCGCATCGGTGACATCGAGCGGGCAGGCGACAGCGCCCGCATGGGCCGCGCAAAACGCCTCAAGCAAGGGCGCCTGCCGCGCCGAAATCACCACCTGCGCGCCCCGGCCGTGCAAGGCCTGCGCCGTGGCCAGGCCGATGCCGCTGGAGGCCCCGACGAGCCAGACGGTCTTGCCGCGCCAGTCGGCAATCGGTGGGTTGTGTGACATCAGCAGTCGGCCCGTACCGGTTCAGCGCTTGACGAAAGACAAGGTGACCTCACCGAGGCGGATGCCAAACTTGCTCATCTGCGCCTTGTTGAGCATCACGCGCTCGTCCATCAGGTACATCCAGTCGTCAAACTGCACCTCGTAGGTGCGGCCATCGACCGGCAACTTGAGCGTGTAGCCGAAACGAAAGGCGTTGCCGCTTTCTTGCCCCAGCGCCTGACCCACCACATCGGCGGCGGTGCCCACATAGCGGCCATCGCCTGTGCGCTGCAAGGTCCAGACGCGGCGCTCGCGCGTGCCGTCGGAATAGGTGAACTCTTCATCGAGCACGCCCGTTTCCTGGCCGGGGGGGCCGCTCCAGCTGCACTTCATGAGCACCGTAAAGCGCTTGACCACCTTGCCCGATCGGTCGGTGAAGATGCCATAGGCGTCGAGCGTGCCGTTGAAGTACTGGCGCAGATCCAGGCGCGGCAGGTCTTTGGCGTGGTCGGACAGTTGTGGGCCGGCGCAACCCGACAGGCCCAGCACGAGCAGCAGGCCAGCCAGCCAGGCTGAGCCACGGACGAAGCAAGATCGAAGTGTCATGAATGGCTCTCCCAGGCCGGCCGCAAGCCGGCACGCATGATGGCAAGATACAAGGCCAAAGCGGCCAACAGCTTGAGCAAACAGGGCAAAAGGCAGTAGGCCCAGGTCAACGCTTGCAGCGCCTGGGGTTCGCGCACCCCCGGCGCATAACCGAGCCATTGCAAAAGCGGCAGGGCCAGGCCGGCGGCCAGCGCCAGGTTGAGCTTGGCGGCAAAGTTCCACCAACCAAAACAGGCACCGGCCACGCGTGATCCGGCACTGCTGTGCGCGATCATTCCGGCCAGCAAAGCGCCGGGCAAGGCCAGATCGGCACCCAGGGCCAGGCCCGAGCCGATGCAGATCCACAAAAAGGCGGTGGTGTCACCCGTGGACAACTGGGCCGCGCCCACAAACAGGCCCACCGAGGCGAGCATCCCCGCCAGCCAGCTGCGCTCAAGGCCCCAGCGCTTGACGGCAGCCAGCCAAAGCGGCATGGACAGCGCAGCGCTCAGAAAATAACTGCCCAGGAAGGCCGGCTCCATTGAGGCGGGCGCCTGCAGCCGGTCTTGCACGAAAAACAGCACCAAGGTAGCCGGCACGGCGCTGGCGATACCGTTGAGCATAAAAACCGCCAGCAGACGCCGAAAACACGGCTCGCGCAAAGGCAGCCAAACGGAGGCGGCCACCGCCCCGTCTGACTTGGGGGCAGCCGGGGGCAGGCTTGCACGCCAGCACCACCAGCCCAGCAGCAAAAAGGCCATGAACACCGCCATGGCGGTGGGCAGGCCCAGCCAACCGGGCAACACCGAGGCAATCAACACGCCGATCAGGGCAAAGCCTTCGCGCACGCCGGTGATGCGACTGCGCTGGGCCTCATCGCCACCGAGCAAGGCGCCCCAGGCCTGGTGGGCAATGCTCAGCAAGCTGTAGCCCAAATAGGTCAGCACCAGCATGACGGCAGCCCAGAGCAGCAGCTCAGACGTCTCGGGGGCGTGCAAAAGACGGTCGGGGAAAAACAGCAGCACCATGCCCGCCGCCAGCAACCCTGCGGCCAGTGCTGCCCAACGCAGCAGCACCTGCGGGCTGCGCACCAACAGACGATCGGTCAGCCGCCCCAGCCAGGGGTCGAGCAGCGCATCGAACAGCCGGGCTGCCAGCAGCGCGGCGCCCAAGGCCGCCAGGGGCACGCCAAACTCGCGGGCGTAATGGTTGGGCAAGATCACATACAAAGGCAGCGCGGCAAAGGCCAGCGGCAGACCCAGCAGGCCATAAAGCGTGGCATTGCGCCGGCCATGGGCGGCCGTCATGGGGCGCTGCCCAGCAAAGCGCTTCGCAGCGCAGGCTCGGAGGTGCGCGGCGACAACCAGATGCCAAAAAACAGCCGGGCGAAGTCGGCGTCCCGGATTTCGCCGCGCAACTGGCCGTTGAACCAAAAGACCGCTCCCTGCCCCGGCCGGTGCAAACCAAGCAGCCGGTCGCCTTTGCGGATGTCGGGGAAAACGCGCGCCATCTCGCCGAGCCAACGCTTCTCCTGCTCAGGCTTGATCGCACCCTGGCGTTGCATCTCCTTGAGCGAGCGCTGTGCGATGTCCTGCGCGGAAAAGTTGCGCAAATAACGCAACTCCAAAGCCAGCGGCTGCGCATCAAACGCATCGGCCGCAAAGCTCGGGCTGCTCCACAAGCTGGCGTCGTAGACTTCAAAGCCCCAGACCCGAAAGCGCACTTGGCCGCGCGGCACAAGCGCGGCATCGGCCTGCGCGAGCTCGGGCGGCACCTGCGCGGCAGCGCGCTGGGCCTGTGCGGGCAGGCTCGGCAAGAGCGCCAGCAACAGGGCCAAGATCGGTGCCAGAAGGCAGGCCAGGCATGGGGTTGGCAGGACTGGCGAGGCCGGCGCGGCCGGCTGGAGGGCCAGCGTCGGGGGCAAGGTCATAAGTGGGCCCTCAGGCTCAGACCTTGAGCAACGTGTACTGCACCACGTCGGTGTTACGCTCGGCAAAAGCGGCCTCGCAATAGGCCAGATAAAACTCCCAGATGCGCATGAACCGACGGTCAAAGCCCAGCGCAAGCACCTGGTGCTCACGTGCCATGAAGGCCTGACGCCATTCTTCCAGGGTGCGGGCATAGTCCTGGCCGAAGCAAAACTCGTCGATCACCTTGAGCCCGGCTTGCTCGGCCTGCGCCCTGAAAGCGCTCGGACTGGGCAGGCAGCCGCCGGGGAAGATGTACTGCTGAATGAAGTCGGTTGACTGCAGGTAGCGCTCGAAAAACTCGTCGTCGATCACGATGCTCTGGATGCAGGCGCGACCACCGGTCTTGAGCAGACGCGCCACGGTGGCAAAGTAGGTCGGCCAGTATTCGCGCCCGACCGCCTCGATCATCTCGATCGAGCAAATCGCATCAAACGACTGGTCGGCTGATCCGTCGCGGCCAATGTCACGGTAGTCTTGCAAGCGCAGATCGGCTCGCTCGGCGACACCGCAGCGCGCCATGCGCGCGCGCGCCCAGGCCAGCTGTTCGGTGCTCAGGGTCACCCCGACCACGCTGGCGCCGAACTCGGTGGTGGCCATCTCGGCCAGCGCCCCCCAGCCGCAACCGATTTCCAGCACGCGCTCGCCCGGCTTGACATCGACCATGCGCAGCGCCCGCCGAACCTTGGCCAGTTGAGCCTGCTGCATCGAGGACTGAGGCGTCTCGTAAAGGGCAGAGCTGTAGTTCATGGTGCCGTCGAGCCAGAGCTCGTAGAGGGCGTTGCCCAAATCGTAGTGGGCGTGGATGTTTTTCTGGCTGTTGCCCCGGGTGTTGCGATTGAGCAGATGCCGCACGCGATAAAAAAGCCGGCCCAGCCAGGTGCCGTAGATCACATCTTCGACCTCACGCCGGTTCGCAATAAACAGGCGCAGCAAGGCCACCAGGTCCGGCGAGCTCCAGTGGCCATCAATATAGCCCTCGGCAAAACCGATGTCGCCCGATTTCAGGGCGGCCGAGCACACCTGCCAGTCGTTAAGGTGCAGGCTGGCCGTGGGTGTCTGGCCCTGGCCAAAGCGACGCGTCGAGCCGTCGGGCAGGCGCACGCTCAGACTGCCATGGCGCACGCGAGCGAGCAGCTGCAGCACGGTGCGTGCCGCCGCGGGCGCACCCGCGGGCAAGCCCAGGGTGGCGGTCGTGGGGGTAGAGTCAGTGGCCGTGTTCATCGCGTCAGAAACTGCTTGGGTGGCTGAGGTTTGGGAAAGAAGGGCACGCGCTTGAGCCAGAGCTTGAGCGCCTGCCAGTGAATGCGCGCCATCACGGCCAGCGTCATGGCAGGGTAGGCCATGAGCGCCCGCCGCGCGCTGCGCGCACTCAGGGGCTCGAGCGTGCCGGCCACGCTGGTCTTGAGCAGCGGGCCCTGGGCATCGTCGTAGTCGATGCGCGCGACGGTGCGCTCGCGCCCGTCGCGCTCGGTGCGCATAAAGGCAAAGCGGTAGCGGCCCTCGACCCGGCAAAAGGGCGAGACATGAAAGGCTTTGGGCGCCTCGATCACACGGCCGTAATGCGGCGCATCGAGCAAATAGCAGTGGCGCTCGCCAAAGGTGTTGTTGACCTCCACCACGATCGCACGCAGCGAGCCGTCGGCGCCATGGCAGTACCAAAAGCTCACCGGCTTGAACGTGTAGCCGAACATGCGCGGATAGGTGTGCAACCAGACCTCGCCAGGGGCGCTGAGCCCCTGCGAGGCAAGCAGCTCATCGAGCCAAGCCAGGCAATCGTCACCGCCTTGGCCGTGGTCGCGGTCGTGAAAGCTCAGCAGGGCGGCTCGGTTGCGGGCCAAGGCGCCACTGCCATGCGCGCGCAGGCTGCGCAAGGGCAGCATCAAAAACGCAGTGGGGTAAGCAAAGGCGTGACCGGCCGGCCGCAGGCGCTGGTGGCGCACTTGGCCAAATCCGATCAGGGCTTGCGCAGGCGCCACGGCATCGGGCGTGCCCTGCAGCGCCGGGCGCTGGGCGGCCCGGCCGTTCATGCGGCGGCCCGCAAGGCCGGGCGGGCCTGCGCCGCCCAGTCGCTGATCAAGCGGGTGGCCGCCTGCACGCCTGATTTGAGGCCGTCCTCGTGAAAGCCATAGCCCGCCCAGGCACCACAGAAGTAGCTGTGCTGCTGCCCCTGCAAGGCTGGGACCTGCTGCTGCGCCGCAATCGCGGCAGCGTCGAACACGGGATGGGCATAGTCGTATTGACCGATGATTTGGCTGGGGTCAATGCGGCCGAGCGGATTGAGCGAAACGATGACCGGCTGCTCAAAGGGCAGGGGCTGAAGCTTGTTGAGCAGGTAATGCAGACACACCCGCGCCGATTCCTGTCCGGTATCGGCGGCGCGCTCGTAGTTCCAGGCCGCCCAGGCCAGGGGCCGGCTCGGCAGCACCGACGCGTCGGTGTGCAGCACCGCCCGGTTGGGCTGGTAGCCGATCGCACCGAGCACCGAACGCTCGGCCTGCGAGGGCTGGCTGAGCAGGGCCAGGCTCTGATCCGAATGGCCCGCCAAGATGACCTTGTCAAACTGCTCGTTGTGCAACTGGCCGTTGCGGCGGCTGGTGATGCGCACGCCGGCCGCGTCGCGCTCGACCAACAACACCGGGCTCGACAGCCGCTTGTCCTCGATGCCGGCCGTGATTTTGTGCACATAGCCGCGTGCGCCGCCGGCGACGGTCCACCACTGCGGCCGATCGGCGATCTGAAGCAGGCCGTGGTTGTGACAAAAGCGCAGCATGGTGGCCAGCGGAAACTGCAGCATCTGGTCGGTCGGGCAAGACCAGATGCATCCCAGCATGGGCAGCAAGTAGCCGTCGCGAAAGCCGTCGGAAAAGCTGTTGTCGCGCAAAAACTGCGACAGCGGCTGCATCAGACGCTCGTCGCTGGCCGAGCCCTCCAGCCGCTGGGCCAGAGCGGTGCACAGCCGGTTGAATCGCACGATATCGGCCAGCATGCGCCAAAACCCAGGCCGCAAGAGGTTGCTGCGCTGAGCAAACACGGTGTTCAGGCTCGAGCCGCTCCACTCCAGGGCCGCACGGCTCGCCGTGGCCGGCGCCTGCACCGAAAAAGACATGTCCGATTTGGCAGTGGGCACGCCCAACTGCTCAAACAATGCGATCAGCTGTGGGTAGGTGCGCTCGTTAAAGACGAGAAAGCCGGTGTCGACGCCATGGGTCACGAGACCGTGGGCCGTGGGCAAGGTGACGTCGACCGTGTGCGTGTGGCCGCCAAAGTAGTCGGCCGCCTCAAACAGGGTCAGCCGGGCCTGTCCGCGCAGCTGGTGGGCCGCCGCCAGCGCCGCGATACCTGAGCCGACGATGGCCACCTTTGGCTGTCCGGCCGCGCTCGACTCGGTGGTCGATGGCAAGCCTGAACGCATGAGCAGGTCGATACCCATCTCATGCGCCCGGGAAGAAAAATGTTGCGAAGCGTCCCGAGGCAAAGAAGGGAGGGAGGGAGGAGGAGAGACACCCCGGGCTTGCAACCAGGCCATACGGCGCCGGAAGACTTCGCAACGAAAACCGCGTATTTTGAAAGCCCATCAAAACCCGAGAGCGGCCCAAGGAATTGCCAGGGCGGCGAGCCTTGCCAGCCAAGCCGGCGAGCCGAGCGCCCGTGCCGGTGGCGGTGTCTAAACCCGAGCGGTTCATCCTGGTCTCCATTGAGCCGACGCACGGCGGATCCGATGCGACTAAGCAGTCATTTTGTGACTGATCAGTCATTTTGCCATAAGTTGTTCGATCTGTCTGATCAGGCGAGGGTCCTGAGGGCTGGTGGTCGAACCGTAACTGCCCGCCACTTTGGCATCTTTGCCGATCAGGTATTTGAAGAAGTTCCAGCGGGGCGCGGCACCGGCCTCACTGGCCAGGCGCTTGTAAAACGGATGGGCATCGCGACCGGTCACCACGGTTTTGGTGAACATGGGGAATTTGACACCGAACGTGCTCTCGCAAAACTCCGCAATGTCTTTGTTGCTGCCGCGCTCCTGGGCGAAGTCGTTGGAAGGAAAGCCCAGCACCACCAGGCCCTGGTCCTTGTAACGGGCATACAGAGCCTCAAGCCCGGCGTATTGGGGCGTAAAGCCGCAAAAACTGGCGGTGTTGACCACCAGCAGCACCTTGCCGCTGTACTGGCACAGCGACTGCGGCTTTTCGTCCTGCAAACGGGCCATGGTGTGCTGCAGCAAGGGCGGGCAAGCCTGCGCTTCGGCCTTGGCCGGCTGGGCGCCAGCTGCCGGCCACAACAGCGCGCCAAAGGCGCCCACGGCGCAAGCTCGGCGATTGATCAAACGGTGCATGAGGACTCTCCTTGGGGGTTCAAACCGCTGCGCGGGCCCCGGTGACTTTGCACACACGCCCAGATCCACAGACGGCAGCGTCAATTTGGCCTGACAGTCCCAACCGTCGGGTTACTTTAACCCAACCCGAACGGGCCCAACAGCAAGGCCTAAAATTACCCGGCTTTTTGGCCGCTCGGCCGCGAGGACTGCCATGCTCTACCCTGAATTGTTCAAGCAGTTGGAATCCGTCCGCTGGGACATGGACAAAGACATTCCGTGGGCCCAGTTTGACGGCGCTCTGTTGTCAGACGAGCAGGCGCTGACCGTCAAGATGAATGCGATCACGGAATGGGCGGCTCTGCCGGCCACCGAGATGTTCCTGCGCGATAACCGCGAAGACAGTGACTTCTCGGCCTTCATGTCGATCTGGTTTTTCGAGGAGCAAAAGCACGCGCTGGTGCTGATCGAATACCTGCGCCGCTTTCGGCCCGAACTGGCGCCGACGGAGCAAGAGTTGCACGAGGTGCGCTTTGAGTTCGAGCCGGCGCCGGCACTCGAAACCCTGATGCTGCACTTTTGCGGCGAGATCCGGCTCAACCACTGGTACCGGCGTGCCGCCCAATGGCACACCGAGCCGGTCATCCGGCACATCTACACCCAGCTCAGCCAGGACGAGGCACGCCACGGCGGCGCCTACCTGCGCTACATGAAACGCGCCATCGGCCGCTTTGGCGACGAGGCCCGCGCAGCCTTTAGCAAAGTCGGCGTGCTCATGGCCAGCGCCAAACGCACAGCCCAGGCGCTGCATCCGACCAATCTGCACGTCAACAAAGCCCTGTTTCCGCGTGACACCATCCAATCGCGGCTGCCCGACCCGCAATGGCTCGAGCACTGGCTGAGCCAGCAGATCAAGTTCGATGCCGAATGGGAGACCAAGGTGGTCGAGCGCATCCTGCACAACATGGGCTTGCTGATGAACCAGAGCTTTGCCACCGTGCAGGAGCTCAACCGCTTTCGCAAGCAGCTCATGGGCGGCCTGGCGCCGACCGCGCCAGCTCAGACCGCGTGATGAGCGCCCAGGCGCCGGCCTTCCTGGGCAAGATCGTCGCGAGACCCCAGCTGCACGCCCGTCTGGCTCAGCTGCCGCGACCGCTGGTCATGACCAACGGCGTGTTCGACGTGCTCCACCGCGGCCACGTGACCTATCTGGCGCAGGCGCGCACACTTGGCGC
>Ga0164292_10001408_pt1 | contig 19347 bp, 19 predicted proteins | sample GEODES117metaG_FD_111486 | JGI IMG/M metagenome (GOLD analysis project Ga0164292, IMG submission 111486) | Eutrophic lake water microbial communities from Lake Mendota, Wisconsin, USA - GEODES117 metaG | ecosystem: Environmental > Aquatic > Freshwater > Lake | place: USA: Lake Mendota...
CCCCACAACCGCCAGCTGATGGTGCCCAGCGCCTGCGGCAGCGCCCGGGCCCTGCTGGTGCGCAACGCCGATGTGCCGGTGTATGTGGCCTACGGCCAGGCCCAGCTGGGGGTGGTGGGCTACGACGTGCTGCGCGAGCACCAGCTGCCCGTGGCCCAGCTGCTCGACCTGGGCTTCGGCGGCTGCCGCATGAGTGTGGCCGTCAAGGCCAGCAGTCCGTACCGCCGCGCCGCCGACCTGCCCGCCCACTGCCGCATCGCCAGCAAGTTCACGCGCTGCGCCGAAGCCTTCTTCGATTCTCTCGATCTGCCCGTGGAGCTGATCCACCTGGCCGGCTCGGTGGAGCTCGGTCCGATCACCGGCATGAGCGAGGCGATCGTCGACCTGGTGGCCACCGGCCGCACCCTGGAGGAGAACGGGCTGATCGCCATCGAAGACCTCTTCCACTCCACCGCCCGGCTGGTGGGCCATCCCCTCTCCCTGCGCCTCGACAACGGCGCCCTGCAGGCGATCGTCGACCGCCTGGCCGCCTGCGCCGTTCCGGCCGGCAGCCGCTGATGGCCAGGCTCGACCGCCAGCGGCTCCAGCGCCTGCTCCCCTATCTGGCCGAGGACCGCCGCCGCCTGCTGCTCAGCCTGGTGCTGCTGCTGCCCCTGGCGGGCGCCGCCGCGGTGCAGCCCCTGCTGGTGGGCCAGGCGATCGCCGTGCTGCGCGGCGAACCCACCCTGAGCTGGCTGCAGGGGCTGCCGGTGGGCCAAGCCCTGCGTCTGCTGGTGCTGGCCCTGCTGGCCGCCGTGCTGGTGCGTCTGGCTCTGCAGGGGCTGCAGAGCTTCAACGTGCAGGCCGTGGGCCAGCGCCTCACCGCCCGCATCCGCGACGATCTGTTCGCCCACGCCATGGCGCTGTCGCTGCGCTTCCACGACCGCACGCCGGTGGGCAAACTGCTCACCCGTCTCACCAGCGACGTGGACGCCCTGGCCGAGGTGTTCGGCAGCGGTGCGGTGGGGGTGCTGGCCGACCTGGTCACCCTGCTCGTGATCGCCATCACCATGCTCAGCATCGAGTGGCGCCTCGGCCTGCTGCTGCTGGCCGCCCAGGTGCCGGTGGTGCTCGGCATGCTCTGGCTGCAGCGGCGCTACCGCCGCGCCAACTACCGGGTGCGCGAGGAGCTCAGCCAGCTCAACGCCGACCTGCAGGAAAACCTCCAGGGCCTGGAGGTGGTGCAGATGTTCCGGCGAGAAGCGGTGAACAGCCAGCGCTTCGCCGTGACCACCGGCCGCTACCGGCGAGCCGTCACCGGCACGATCCTCTACGACAGCGCCATCTCGGCGATGATCGAGTGGGTGGCCCTGGTGGCCGTGGCCGCCGTGCTGGCCCTCGGCGGCACGATGGTCACCCGTGGCGTGCTCGGCCTGGGCACCCTCACCACCTTCATCCTGTTCTCCCAGCGGCTGTTCGATCCCCTGCGCCAGCTGGCGGAGCGCTTCACCCAGATCCAGGGCGGGCTCACCGCCGTCGAGCGGATCGGCGAACTGCTCGAGCAGCCCGTGGAGATCAGCGACAGCCCGGCCGCCCTCACCTCTGCCGCCGCGCCCACGCGGCTGGGTGCCGGCGAGGTGGTGTTCGAGGACGTGAGCTTCGCCTACCGCCCCGACGAGCCGATCCTCAGCAACCTCTCTTTCCGGATCAGTCCGGGCGAGCACGTGGCCCTGGTGGGCCCCACCGGCTCGGGCAAAACCACCGTGATCCGCCTGCTCTGCCGCCTCTATGAACCGCAGGCTGGCCGGATCCTGCTCGATGGCGTCGACATTCGCGACCTGCCCCAGGCCCGCCTGCGCCAACAGCTGGGCGTGGTGCTGCAGGACACCTTCCTGTTCAGTGGCAGCGTGGCCGACAACCTGCGCCTCGATGCCGACATCCCGAGCGAGCGGCTGCAGCAGCTGGCGGCGGAACTGGGCCTGGCGCCGCTCCTGGCCCGCCTGCCCGAGGGCCTGGCCACCGAGCTGCGCGAGCGCGGCGGCAATCTCTCCTCCGGCGAGCGCCAGCTGCTGGCGGTGGCCCGGGTGGCGATGCGCAACCCCACCGTGCTGGTGATGGACGAAGCCACCGCCTTCATGGACCCCTCCACCGAAGCCACCCTGCAACACGACCTCGAACGCCTGCTGCAGCAGCGCACGGCGATCGTGATCGCCCACCGCCTGGCCACCGTGGAGGCCGCCGACCGCATCCTGGTGCTGCGCCGCGGCCGGCTGGTGGAGCAGGGCAACCACCGCCAGCTGCGCCAGGCCGGCGGCCTCTATGCCCGGCTGGCCGAGCTGCAGGAGCGCGGGCTGGCAGCGCTGTGAGCGGCAGGTTGCCGGCGCCATCGGGCAGGATCGTGCCATTCCCCACGCCCTGCGTGTGACCACCGACGCGCTGCTCACCGAGTTCTACGGCGATGGCCACCGCTGCTGTCCGCTGCCCGACAACGCCGCACAGCTGGTGCTGAGCAGCGAGCGGCCGATCGATCTGGTGGAACTGGAGCAGCTCTGTGATGCGGTGGGCTGGAGCCGCCGGCCCCTGCGCCGGGTGCGCAAGGCCCTTGAGCACAGCCTGCTGCGGGTGGGGCTGTGGCGTCACGACCCTTGGCTGCCCAAGCTGGTGGGCTTCGCCCGCTGCACGGGCGACGGGGTGGTGGAGGCCACCGTATGGGATGTGGCCGTGCATCCCCACTACCAGGGGAACGGGCTGGGCAAAGCCTTGATGGCCTACGTGCTCGACCAGCTGCGGCAGATGGAGGTGGAGCGGGTGAGCCTGTTCGCCGACCCCGGTGTGGTGGGCTTCTATGCCGGCCAGGGCTGGGACCTGGAACCCGGCCAGCGCCGCTGCGCCTTCTGGTACGCCCCCTGAGCGGGACGGCCATTCAGCACTGGTCGTAATAGCGTCGCGCCAGCTGCTCGACCGGGACGCCGCGGCGCCAGGCCCGCCGCAGCTGCAGGTTGCTCCAGGTGGTGTGCCACACGCCGCGTCGCTGCCAGCGCCGCCCATCCACCCGCAAGGCCAGCACCAGGCTGCACAGCCGGGCCTGGCGGGCCAGCCGCAGCACCAGGTCGAGATCCTCCATCAGTGGCAGGGGGCGGATGCCGCCCACCGCGCGGTAGAGCGGCAGGGGCAGGAGCAGTCCCTGATCGCCGTAGGGCTGCTGGCGCCAGCGGCTGCGCAGGCGCACCGCCCCCTCCACCAGCCGCAGGGCGGGGGAGGGGGCGGTGATCGCCAGCTGGAAATACCAGGCACGCGCGCCGCTGTGGTCATTGGCGAGCACCGCCGCCAGCCGCTCAGCCCAGCCGGCGGGCAGGCGCACATCGGCGTGGAGCAGCAGCAGCCAGGGCCCACCGGCCTGGCTCGCTCCAAGCGCGAGCTGGCCGCCCCGGCCGGGGGGACTGTGCAGCACCCGGGCACCTGCCAGGGATGCCAGCCGAGGCGTGCCGTCGCGGCTGCCGCCATCCACCAGCCACACCTCCCGCACCAGCTGGGGGGCCGCCGCCAGCTGGCTGAGCAGGGCGGGCAGCCGCCGGGCCTCATCGCGGGCGGCGATCACCACACTCAGGCCGGGGCAGGCGGGGGAGGCCATCGCTCAGCGCCAGCGGGCCAGGTCGCCCGGACGGTCGAGATCGGCGTGCCGCGCCAGCCGGTGCACCGCCAGGCCCACTCCGGCTGCAGCCCGCTCGGTCTGGTGCAGCACCCCGTCGCCACCCCAGCCGATGCCGCAGAACAGCTCCGGCCAACTGCGCCGCAGGCCGATCAGCCAGTAGCCGCCATCCTCGGCCGGCCCCAGCACCAGCTCGTGCTGCTCCAGGGCAGCGAAGGCCTGCTGCAGATCAGGGCTGCCCAGGTCAGGCAGGTCGCTGCCGATCACCAGCAGCTGCCGCGCCCCCCGCCGCAGAGCACCGCCCACCACACGCTGCAGGCGCAGGCCCAGGCCGCCGCGGCCCTGGCCCACCACCCGGTCGCAACCCTGCCCGGCAGCCCAGCGCTGCAGAGCCCGACCACCCAGCCCCGAGCCAGCCAGGACCAGTTCAAACGGCAGGCGCCCCCGGGCCTGACGGGCCACCGCCAGGGTATGGGCGGTGAGCCGGTCCTGGATGGCGGCCGCCCGCACCGGGCCCAGCTCGGCCGCCAGACGGTTCTTGCAGCGACCGGGGACCGGCCAGCGTGCCATCACCACCAGGGTGCGCCGGACACCCACCGCTCAACCCTCGCGTGGCAGCTCCGCCGGCTTGAGCGTGAGGGTGCTGGTGCGGGAACCGCGGCGCACCGCTACCTCCAGGGGGTCACCCACCTGGGCCTGATCCACGGCCAGCTGCACCTCAGATGGGTTGGTCACCGGCTTGCTGCCAACCTTCTCGATCAGGTCACAGGGCCGCAGACCGCCGCGGGCGGCGGGGCTGTTGGCCATCACGTCCACCACCACCACCCCGTTCACCTCGGGCAGGTCGCACTCGTCGGTGCTGGCGTTGATCTCCCGGGCCAGCTGCGGGGTGATCGCCTGCAGGCGCACGCCGATGTAGGGGTGGCTGGCGTAGCCGCGTTCCAGGATCTGGGCGGCGATCTGGCGAGCCACGTTGATCGGCACGGCAAAGCTCAGGCCGGCACCGGGCGCCTGGCGGATCGCCGTGTTGATGCCGATCACCTGGCCGCGGTCGTTGATCAGCGGCCCGCCGCTGTTGCCCGGGTTCACGGCGGCGTCGGTCTGGATGTAGGGCACCCGCTGACCCTCACCCACAGCGTTGGTGCGCTGGATGGCGCTGATGATCCCTGCGGTCACGGTGTTGTCGAGGCCGAGGGGATTGCCGATGGCGATCGCCCATTCGCCCGGGCGCACCCGGGCTGAATCGCCCAGCGGCGCCACCGGCAGCTTGCTGGCCACCACCTTCACCACGGCCACGTCGGTGAGCGGATCGGCACCCAGCACCTTGCCGCTGTAGCTGCGGCCATCAGGCAGGGTCACGGTCACGTCACTGGCGCCGTCCACCACGTGGGCGTTGGTGAGCACCACCCCATCGGAGCGGGTGATGAAGCCCGAGCCCTGGCCCTGCTGCTGCTGGATCGTCGGACCCCGGCCGAACAGGCCACCCAGCGGGTTGATCACCCGCTTGGTGGTGTCGATCCGCACCACCGACGGGCCCACCTTGTCCACCGCGTCCACGATCGTGTTGTTGCTGCTGCCGGGAAGCGGAGGAGGGGACACGGCATCGCTGATCCGCACCGGGTCGGCACTGGAGCGACCGGGCAGCGGTGGCAGACCCGGCAGCTGGCCACCGCATCCCGTGAGCAGGGCCAGGGAGGCCAGCACACCGGCCAGCGGCAGGACGGGGAGTGGAACGGGGCGGGACATGGACGGCAACGGCTCGGGAGGAAGGCCAGGTGGGAATCCGCTTCATTTAAGACCGCCCAGCGGGTCCGCCCCACGTAGATTCGGCAGCCGTGCGAGGCGCAACCGGTGCAGCAGGAGGCCAACCAGCTGTGGCACCAGGTTCAGGCAGCCTTACAGGCCAACCTCAGCAAACCCACCTTCGAAACCTGGATCCGGCCCGCCCGCTGCCTCGGTTTCGACGGCCGCGAACTCCGGCTGGAAGCCCCCAACAGCTTCGCCTGCGGCTGGCTGCGCAAGAACTACCTGGGCACGATCGAGGCGGTGGTCGCCGAGATCGCCGGCCAGCCCGTGAGCGTGGCCGTATCCACGCCGTCCGGCGACGACGGCCTGGCGGCAGCGGCAGCCGGCCTGGGCCTGGCCGGTGCAGCGGCTCCAGCCAGGCTCACCAGCAGCAATGGGCACGGCAGCCGGCCGGTGGCGGCCACCGGCGACGTGGCCGCCGCACCGCCAGCGGCACGCCAACCCGGCAGCGGCCTCAATCCCCGCTACGTGTTCAACCGCTTCGTGGTGGGCCCCAACAGCCGCATGGCCCACGCCGCGGCCCTGGCGGTGGCCGAGGCGCCAGGCCGGGAGTTCAATCCCCTGTTCATCTGCGGCGGCGTGGGTCTGGGCAAAACCCACCTGATGCAGGCGATCGGCCACTACCGCCTGGAGATCGATCCCCAGGCGCGGGTGTTCTACGTGAGCACCGAAACCTTCACCAACGACCTGATCCAGGCGATCCGCAAGGACGGCATGCAGGCCTTCCGCGACCGCTACCGCGCCGCCGACCTGATCCTGGTCGACGACATCCAGTTCATCGAGGGCAAGGAATACACCCAGGAGGAGTTCTTCCACACCTTCAACGCCCTGCATGAGGCGGGCCGCCAGATCGTGATCGCCTCCGATCGCCCGCCCAGCCAGATTCCCCGCCTGCAGGAGCGTCTGATCTCCCGCTTCTCGATGGGGTTGATCGCCGACATCCAGGCGCCGGATCTGGAAACCCGCATGGCGATCCTGCACAAGAAGGCCGAGCAGGAGCAGATGAGCCTGCCGCGCGATCTGATCCAGTTCATCGCTGGACGCTTCACCTCCAACATCCGCGAACTGGAGGGGGCCCTCACCCGCGCCGTCGCCTTCGCCTCGATCACCGGCATGCCGATGACTGTGGAATCGGTGGCGCCGATGCTCGATCCGGCGGGCAGCACGGTGGAGGTGAAGCCCGACCAGGTGGTACAGAAGGTGGCTGAGGTGTTCGGTGTCGGTGCTGATGAAATGCGCAGCGCCAGCCGCAAGCGGGCGGTGAGCCAGGCCCGCCAGGTGGGCATGTACCTGATGCGCCAGAGCACCGACCTCTCGCTCCCCCGCATTGGTGAGGTGTTCGGCGGCAAGGACCATTCCACGGTGATGTACGCCGTGGAGCAGACCGAAAAAAAACTCAACAGCGATCCCGCCCTGGCGCGGCAGGTGCAGCAGGTGCGTGACCTGCTGCAGATCGACTGCCGCAAACGCCGCTAGGACTCAGTTGCAGCCCTGTACGGAGATTCTGTAGCTGAATCCCAGCGCTCCGGGGTCGTTGCTCGCGCCCACCTTGAAGCTGATCTGGCTGATCTGCTTGCCGGGCACCTGCTGGTAAGGGCCAAACATTTTGCCGGTGCCGATCGGCGGATTCATCGTGACATTGAACAGCTGCAGATCGGTGTTATCAGAGAACTTCATGAAGCCCTCCACCGGGTATTGGGCCTTGGGGTCGGAGGAGTTGGCCGTGAAAAAGAATTTGTAGCTGCTGTAAGGGCGGTCCACGATGAAGTCGGTCCACCAGTTGGTCTGGCCGATCAGCTTGCTGCGGCCCACCGTCTTGGCCACGATCGGCGACGTGCCGTCACCGCCGATGGGATTGAGGAACACACAGGTTTCGGCCAGGGCGGTAGCGGGAACGGCCAGCTGCAGGGCAGCTCCAGCTAAACCGGCCAGCAGGGCGGCGTGGTTGGTTCGAAAACGCAGCATCGTGCGCGTGCAATCGGAAACGCCTGAACCCTACCCCCATCAGGGGAATGGGGCTATGGAGCCCCCGGCCATCAAAGGGAGCGCCTAAGTGAGCGGCCGCGCCGGGTCGAGCCCTTCCACTTCCCCGAGGAACACCCGGCTGGCAGTGATGTCCTCCGCCTCCAGGGTCATCAGGTCGGTCTTGCTCACCAGCCGCCCCATGCCACTGAACAGGCGGTTGGCCTGGCGCATCCGCGCCCGGTCGATGGCGTTGCGGATCGAGCGGGCATTGGCGAAGAAGGGCAGCTGCATGCGCCGCTGGATGTAGTCGGCAAAGGCCGCACGTGCCTCCTCACTGAAGCGGTAGTTCTCCTGGGCCAGGATCAGGCCGGCGATCAACAGCAGCTCATCGGCGCTGTAGTCGGGAAAATCGATGTGGTTGGCCACCCGCGAAGAGAGGCCGGGATTGCTCTGGTAGAACACATCCATCCGCTCCTTGTAACCGGCGAAGATCACCACCAGATCGTCGCGGTTGTTCTCCATCACCTGCAGCAGGATCTCGATCGCCTCGGCGCCATAGTCGCGCTCGTTCTCCGGCCGGTAGAGGTAATAGGCCTCATCGATGAACAGCACGCCGCCCATCGCTTTCTTGAGCATCTCGCGGGTCTTGGGGGCGGTGTGGCCGATGTACTGGCCCACCAGGTCGTCGCGGGTGGCGGTGACCACATGGCCCTTGCGCACATAGCCCAGGCCGTGCAGGATCCTGCTCATCCGCTCGGCCACCGTGGTCTTGCCGGTGCCGGGCCGACCGGTGAACGACATGTGCAGGCTGGGGGGAGCCGTTTCCAGCCCTACCTGCTGGCGGGCCCTGTTGACCACCAGCAGGGCGGCGATTTCGCGGATGCGGGCCTTCACCGGCTTGAGGCCGATCAGCTCGCGATCGAGCTGGTCGAGCAGCTCCTGCACACCAGCGCCGTCGTAGGCGGCGCGCAGATCCACCTGCAACTCAGGGGCAGCCGGGTCAGAGGAGGGCATCGATGGCGGCGGCAAGAGCGCGCTCAGCATCTCCCACCACTGCGCCCTCCGTCTCGCTGCGCAGGGTGAGATTCACATAGGTGCGGCCGAAGCTGATGTCCGGGAAACGCTGTTCGGCCTCGCAGAGATCATTCAGCCGTTCGAGAAAGTCGCGGGTGGTGGCGTAGTCGCCGAATTCGAAGCGGCGCTCCAGCCACTCCGGCTGATCTGGCTTCGGGCGAGGGGTCCAGGGCTGCTCCATGGCTCGAACCTAGGCCCTCAGGCCTCCAGGCAATCGGTGCGGCCGCGGCTGAGGCGCTCGGCCCAGGCCAGGGCATGGGCGCGGTTGGCGGCCTGCTGCTGCGGGTCCCGGCTGTCGAGCGGATGGGGCATGGTGCCGGCGATGGTGGCGTTGGTGACGCAGAACATCGCCTTCTGGAAGCTGCGGCAGATCTTCACGTGCACGTCGCCTTCACCTCGGCCGCCCTGCCGATACCAGCGGTGCAGGGGCTCGGGCAGATGGCGGTACATGTCCTGCATCAGCAGGCTGGGGGGGATGCCGGCCCCCATTGTGGGCAGCGGGTCGGCGTAGAGCGCGCCGTAGGCAAAGCTGCCCTGGTCGGGTGAGATCTGCTCGGCCTGGGCGTTGAAGCTCACCGTGCCGAAGAAGGGCGTGCCGCGCAGGAACACAGCCTCCACATAGGGCAGGGCCACGTCCACCAGGAAGGTGAGCCCCGCCTCCGGCGGCAGCACCCAGAAGCGCTCATCAGCAACCTTCACCGCGTAATGGATCGGGTTGGCCACGGCCGCCACCAGCCCCTGCTTGATGAACGCCACCACGGCCGGAATCGAGCTCACTTCCCCCCGGCGCTCGGCCCGGGCCAGATCGAGGAACAGATCACTCATCACCCGCCAGAACTGGCCGAGGGCATGCACGGTGGCGGCAGTGCGGATCTGTTCGGGCAGGAAGCTGGGGGCCAGGGGATGGAGCATGGCCAGCAGCGGGTCACGCCGCCGTTTGGCAGCGATGATCGCGGCACAACCGGCGGCGAAGGCCGGCGAATCGAGATAGGCATCCAGTCCGCCTGTGCCGTGCCAGAGCATCGCCTTCATGCAGTACTCGGCGTACTCAAAGTTGATGCGGTCGTGGTTGAGATGGCGCCAGAGGCGGGCGGGATTGAGGTCGCCGTCGAAATACTTGAAAAAGGGGAAGGGATTGAGGAACTGCTCCTCAGCCTGGTAGATCAGGTTGATGCTGTAGGCATCGAGCACCTCCCCGTAGCTCTCCAGCACCCCCACCACCTCCAACAGGTGCTGGGGGCTGTCCTGCAGCAGCGTCTCACCAGCCAGCAGGGTGGCAGCCAGGGCCTCGGCGGGCGGCATCGGCCCCGAGCGCACCAGATCGGCGGGATTCACCGGCATCAGCCCAGGCCCCCCGCGCTGTTGCCTGCCGCCAGCAGCAGCGGCAGCTGGGCCATGGCGGTGGTTGTGGCCTCAGAGATGCGCCCCAGAGGAGCGGGCAGCAGCCCCAGGGCCACCACAGCAACCGCCAGGGCAAGGGCCGGCAGGGTCTCGCGCGGGGCCACCGAGGGCAGCTGCACGTCGAGGCGACCATCGCGGGGCGGATCGTTGTGGGGCGTGATCGCCAGCCGCCCGAAGAAGGCGCGGTTCACCAGCAGCAGGAAATACACCGCCGTGAGTCCCGATCCCACGATGCTCAGCAGGGTGGCCAGGGGGAAGGCCTGGATGCTGCCCTGGAACACCAGAAATTCGGAGATGAAGCCGGCCATCCCGGGCAGGCCGGCACTGGCCATCACCGCCAGCACCATCAGGCTGCCGGTGAGCGGCAAGCCGCGCTGGGGATTGAGCAGGCCGTGGAGCACATCCAGGTCGCGGGTGCCGGTCTTGCGGTACACGATTCCCACCAGCAGGAACAGCAGGGCGGAGATCAGGCCGTGGCTCACCATCTGGAACTCGGCGCCGAGCAGGGCCACCGGACTGGCGGCCGCCCCCGCCAGCAGGATGGTGCCCATGTGGCCCACCGAGCTGTAGGCCACCATCCGCTTCATATCCCGCTGGGCGATGGCCGCCAGGGAACCGAACAGCACCGAAACGGCGGCCCAGATCGCCAGGGCCGGTGCCAGCTGCGCCCAGGCCTCGGGGAACAGACCCAGGCCAAACCGCAGCAGGCCGTAGGTGCCCAGCTTGAGCAGCACGCCGGCCAGCAGCACCGACACCGGTGTGGAGGCCTGGGTGTGGGCATCGGGTAGCCAGGTGTGAAAGGGCACCAGCGGCATCTTGATGCCGAAGCCAACCAGCAGGGCACCGAGCAGCAGCAGCTGGCTGCCCATGGCCAGCCGCTCGCTGGTCACCGGGGTGAGGCTGAAGTCCACCGTGCCGGTGAACAGGGCCAGCCCCAGGAAGGCCCCCAGGATCAACATGCCGGACACGGCGGTGAAGATCAGGAACTTGGTGGCGGCATAGGCGCGGTTGCTGCCGCCCCAGATCGAGATCAGCAGCCACAGGGGGATCAGCTCGAGTTCGTAGAACAGGAAGAACAGCAGCAGGTTGTCGGCCAGGAAGGCGCCGTTCACCGCCGCACTGATCACCAGCAACAGGCAGAAATAGAGCCGCGGACGGCGGCTGAGCTCCCTGGTGCACACCACCGACACCAGTGTGAGGGCGCCGTTGATCAGCACCAGCGGCAGCGACAGGCCATCCACCCCCAGCCAGTAGTTGAGGCCGATGCCCGGCAGCCAGGCCTGACGCTCCTGAAGTTGCAGCCCGGCCTGGTCGGGATCGAACAGCAGCAGCACCAGGACGCTCACCAGCAGCTGCAGCGCCAGGGTGGCGATCGCCCCGCCGCGCAGGCGGTTGGGAGTGGGCGACCCAGGCCAGACCAGCATCAGCAGGGCACCCAGCAGGGGCACGGCGATGAGCAGGGAGAGCAGGGGCAGGGAGGTCATGGCAGCGGAGGTCATGGCAGCACCTCCGCAGCGGTGAACCAGCTGAGGGCGGAGAGCGCCAGCACGATCGCCACGATCACGGTGAGCACGTAGGTCTGCATCTGGCCGCTCACACCCAGCTTCAGGCTCTCGGCGCTCTGCAGCGAAGCCCGACCGATACCATTCACCAGACCGTTCACCAGCCGCTGATCCAGCCAGTTGGTGAGCCTGGCCAGGTTGGCCACCAATGCCACGATGGTGGCCCGGTAGATGCGGTCGGTGTAGAAGTCGAAGGCCAGCAGGTCCTGCAGGCTGCGCAGTGCCTGCACGCGGGAGCGGGAGCGCAGCTGGTCGAGGGGCATCCACACACCCAGCAGCACGCCTACGGCTCCGCTCGCGCTCACCCCCAGTGCCACAGCCAGGGGGAAGGCGTTGATGCCGGGGATCGGATCGATGCGCTGCATCAGCAGGGGGGTGAGCAGCACGATCACCGTGAGGCTCACCATTGGCAGCACCATCAGCCAGTTCGACTCGGGGCAGCGGCGGGTCTTGGGCAGCGGCGACCCCAGAAACACGGCGCGGAACACCCGGGCGAGGTTGGCGGCCGTGAGCAGGTTGGTGAGCAGAAATACCTCGGCAAACACCGGCGAGCTGTTGAACAGGGCATGAACCGCCTGGCCGAAGCACCAGTAGCAGCCCAGCGGCAACAGCCCCACCAGGCCGGCCGCCGCCACCAGGTAAGCGCTGAGGGTGGCCGGCATGCGCCGGCCGATGCCGCTCAGTTCGGTGAGGTCCTGGCAGTTTGTGTTGGCGATCACGCTGCCCACGCTCATGAACAGCAGCGCCTTGGCCAGGCCATGGCTGAGCAGCAACAAAAGGGCGATGCCCGGCTGTTGCAGGGCGATGGCCACAAACACCAGGCCCAGATAGGAGGTGGTGGAGTAGGAGAAAGCCCGTTTCAGGTCCACCTGGGCCAGGGCCACCAGGGCACCGGCAACGGCGCTGATGCTGCCGACCGCCAGCAGCACGTCGGTGGCCACCAGCGAGAGCTGCAGCAGGGGCATCAGCTTCATCAGCACCAGCGCCCCGGCGGTGACAACCACTGAATTGCGCAGGATCGAGGCTGGATTGGGTCCCTCCATCGCCTCATCCAGCCAGAGATGCATCGGGAACTGGGCGCACTTGCCCATCGGCCCGGCGATCAGCCCCAGCCCCAGCAGGGTGCCGGCCAGGGGGGAGATCAGCTGCTGGTCGCGGGCGGCGGCGGCCCAGCTGTAGAGGTCCGTGAACTCCATCGAGCCCGACCAGGCCGCCAGGGCCACCACGCTCATCAGCAGCAGCACATCGCCCACCCGCTTGGTGAAGAAGGCATCGCGGGCGGCCGTCACCACCAGGGGCTGGGCATACCAGAAGCCCACCAGCAGATAAGTGGAGAGCGTGAGCATCTCCAGCAGGAAATAACAGAAGAAGAGGTTGCTGCTCAGCACCACGCCGCAGAGGGCTCCCTCGAAGAACCCGAGCAGGCCGTAGAAGCGCGCCAGCGACCATTCCTTGTCGAAATACCCCAGGGCGAACACCTGGGCGATCAGGCTCATCACGGTCACCAGCTCCAGGGCCGCCAGGCTGTTGAGCGAGAGGTCGAGGCCGATCCGCAGATCGAGCTCGGCGACTCGGAACCAGGCCACACTGAGATGGTGGGGGCCGGCCTGCCACACATCCCAGAGGGCCAAGCTGCCATGCAGCACGGCCAGCACCGTTGACAGAATCGTGAGGTAGGCCGCCGGCCGCTGGCCGTTGCGGGGGAACCAGCCGGCCGCCCAGGGCAGCACCAGCAGCATGGCGCTGAACCCGTACACCGGAATCAGCCAGGCCAGCTGGAGTGACAGGGGCAGGGGAGCGGCCAAAGGCACCGGAGATAATAACGACTGGGTGGAGACAACGGGCGGGCTGGGAGGTAGAAACCTTCGGCTCTAACGGGCAGCTGGCAAGGGCGGCGGAAAAGGGCAGCGGTGACGGGCGAGTGGGCTGCTGTGAAAGGTCGCTGGCTGCCTCTGGGCCAGAGCCCAGCCTGGCCTGCGCTGGAGCTGATGCTGCTGGGGTCAGCTCAGGCTCTGTAGCCAGGCCGCGAGCACATCGGCATGGTGCTGCTCGTCGTCGAGAAGCTGCTGGAAGAGTTGCTGGTTGCCAGTGTCGCCGTTGAGCAGGCAGAAACGGCTGGCCTCGGCATAGAGATTCACCAGGTCGTCCTCCAGTGCCAGATCGTGACGCAGCAGGCTGGCCAGATCGGGGCCATGGCGGGCGGGGCGCAACTGGGAGGCTGCAGGGGCCACCTCAAGGCTGACCATGCGCTGCACCAGGCTCTCGGCATGGCGCATCTCCTCGATCGTCTCCTGGCGGAAACGCTGGGCTGAATCCCTGTCCCCCCAGGCCTCGGTCAGGGTGGCCTGGGTCATGTATTGCTGCACGGCCGTGAGCTCCAGGCTGAGGGCCCGGCCCAGGTAGCCCAGGACGCGCGGATGCACGGCGTCCATGGACATCAGAGACGGCGGGTCACGCCACTGTTCAGCAGGGCGGGCTCCACCTCGCTGTGGGGACGGGCAATGATGTGGGCCGCCACCAGGCCGTCTCCCACGCGCTCGCAGGCATCGGCGCCGGCGCGGACAGCGGCATTCACGGCACCGGTTTCGCCGCGCACCAGCACGGTGACGTAGCCGCCACCCACGAATTCGCGGGCCACCATCGTGACTTCAGCGGCCTTGGTCATGGCGTCGGCCGCCTCGATGGCGGGTACCAGGCCACGGGTTTCGATCATGCCGAGGGCAATCCCCTTGCTGGGCCGCTCGGGGGTGCTGGGGGTGGACCTGGTGGCCACAGCACCACCCCGGCCGCGCCCGCTGGAGCCGCTGCCCCGGCTGCTGGCGGCCGTGGCGACGGGCCGGCGGCTGGGGGTGGCCGCACTGGAGCGGCGGGTGGTGGTGCTGCGAGCCGGGGTGCTGCTGCGTGAGGTGGCGGTGCGGCTAGTGCGGCTGCTTGCACTGCTGCTGGCTGGCAGGGCCTTGCTGGCGACGGGGGTGGCCGTGACCGGCTTGGCGGCACTGGCCGCTGCCGGGGTAGGGGCAGCGGCGCTGCTGCTGGCAGGGGTGGCGGGGCTGGGGGTGGAGCCTGCGGGGGTGCTGGAGCTGGCCATGGCGTTGAGGAAAGGGAGGGAGGCGGTGGAGCTGAATCGGGCTGGGAGGTCAGTCAGCCATCGGGCTCCCAGAAATCGATGATTCCGCCGATCGTGAGATCGGTGTACACGTCCGGGTTGGGGCAGGCCCAGCGCGCCGCTGAGCCACTGGCGGTGAACACCCAGTTGCCGGGCGAAGCCCCCACCGGATCCACAGCCACGTTGAGCTTGCCCTTGGAGGTGCGCAGCACCCGCAGGTTGGAGTGGTCAAGCCCACCCACACGCTGGGTGCATACCAGAGAGCTCACCACCTGCATGATTTCCATCACTGGCCCCCTGCGGCGATGCGGGCTGCATCCTCCTTGGCCGCCTCGGGATCCCAGTGGTCGATGATGCCCACGATCGTGAGATCGCTGGGGTACGACTTGCTGCCCGCTGCCTCGCGGGCGGCAGAGCTGCCCACGCAGATCACCCAGTCGCCGGGGATGGCGCCCACCGCATCCACGGCCACCTTCTGGGTGCTGCCATCGAGCACCACCTGCAGATGCTTGTGCTCGAAGTCGGGAATGCGGTTGGTGGAGACCAGGGGCTTCACCACCTTGCAGATCAACATCTCAGTGGCCTCCCGCGGTAGCAAAGGTGATCGTCGAAGCTACTGTCTCCCCGGGAACGTGGGAATCCCGGTCGCGCAGGCTGATCAGGGCGTGCAGCAGCCCCTGCTGGCAGAGATCGCTGTAGCGGCTGCGGATGGCCTCGAGCACCCGCTCGGCATGGCGCAGGGCACGGTCGCGCGCACCGGGCACCTGGCCGTGGTAATCGAAGCGCAGCACCACCGGAATCGGCAGCCCGCGCGACACATTCAGCCCCTTGAAGATCTTCACGCCCACATCCAGATCGGGCGCGCCTTCCTCCAGCGTGTCGAGGTGGGCGAAGTAGGTGAGGTTGCGCAGGTGGATCTCCTTGAAGCCGATACCCACGCCGATGAAGCGCTCGGCATGTCCCTCGTCGCCGTAATGCCCCTGATGGCGCTGGCGCACATAGTCGATCTGCGAGATGTTCTGCTCCAGCAGCCAGCTCACCAGGCGCACCAGGCCGGGATCGGGTGCTGACGCCGCCGCCGCCTGCACCATGGCGTGGATGGTGCGGCGTGCCTCCTCGGCGCCAAGGGTCTGGGTGGCGGCGTACACATCCTGGGCATCGAGCCAGGTGTCCAGGCGGGTGCTGCCATCCATGCCGGGCACATGCACTCGGATCGCATCGGTGTCGGTATCCAGGCCAAGCAGCAGCAGGTCCACCGAGGCGCCGCAGCAGAAGCTGTTCTCCACCGCCTGCTGGAACTGGCGCAGGCGCTCCATGCCGCAGCTGGCGGCCAGGGTGTCGTCACTGCCATGGGCGGCACAGCCCTGGTGGCTGGGATCCAGGGAACTGAAGTGGTACATCACCACCTTCAGGTAACGGGTGTCGGCGTGGGCGGGGTTTGGCACCCCCTCGCGGTAGCGCTGGTGCTCGGTGCGCACCCAGCGGTTCACCGTGTTCTCCACATCGAACAGGGCACCGGCATGGGGGCGCCGGCGCACGGAGCTGTAGGGGATGCGCAGGGCGAAGGCGATGGCGTGAGCCAGGCGGCCGTCAGCGCAGGGGGTGATATCGAGCAGGTGAAAACCGCAGGACAGCAGGAAACTCTCAAACTCCTGCGCTGCACTGGAGCCGGGCCCGCCAGCCAGGGGATCGGTGCTGAAGAACTCAATGCTGGTCTGCTCGTAGGCCTCGAACACACACCAGGCGAACAAGGTGCGCATGTCCAGCTGACTCACCCAGGCTGTCTCCAGGATCGGCAGCGGTAACGCGTAGCCCAGTTCCCGGCTGGCCAGGGCTTGGGCCTGCTCCACAAAATCATCGTCGTGCTGGAGAGCCGAAATGCGCTTGAGCACCGGCACGATCCGGTCGAAGCGCTCCTTCACCGACTGGTTGTAGGCCTCCAGGGCGGCGTTGGTGGCCACATCGGTCAGAGGATGGCTGGCTGCCGCAACCCTTCGGGGGGTACGGGGTGTGGCCGCGGTCGCCAGAGGAGCACGACGCTGCCTGGGCTGGCGCGTGGGCAGGGCCGCGGCCGTGGGCGTGAGACTGCGGGCCAGCTGCATGGCGGCCCGGGCACGGGTGCCGCGCAGAACCACCGGGCTGTCCTGGGCGGGGACAACCTGGCCGCCAGCTTGATCAGGGGTGGGGAGCCCCGGGCGGCGGCGGGGGGCCGTCGGCGCCTGGGGTCGCTCAGGGAAGACCGGACGACGGGGCATGCCGGATCAGCCCCGGGCTCCGCCGGACACGGTGATCAGGGATCCGGCCTGGGTGTTGCCGCTGGAACCGGTGACCCGGCTCACGGGCTCGGGCACCGACTCATTGCGCTTGGGCAGGGCACCGGGCATGGCGGTCATCGGCCCGGGACGGGTGGGGTTGCGCCGCCGGGCGGAAGCTCCTTCGGTGCCGGTGACCCGATCACCACGATCCCAGTCGTCACCGGTGATCTTCAGGCCGGCCGAGATGCCTTCGCCGGTGACCCGACTGACGGGGCGGGCATCCTCATCCACCGAGACAGGAGCAGATGGCACAGGGCCGCGGGAGAGCTGGGCACCGCGCCGATCGAAACGGAACTGCTCCGTGCCGGTGACCTTGCCGCCAGCCATGTCGAAGGGTCCGGTGATGCGGCTGCCCTGCTCGTAGCTCGTGCCGGTGACGCCACCGCTGCGCTCACGCGCCTGCTGGGCCGCCCGTGCCGGCGACTGCACGCTGAACTGCTGCCAGGGCTTGCTGCCCTCCAGGGGCTGGGGGAAATCGGCATCGCCGGCGGCGGCGGCACCACAGGCCTGGATCTGCTGGTCGGCGCCCACATAGGGGGTGCCGGTCACGTCCTCACAGGCGCCGCGCTCGGCGCCGGTCATCACACCGCCGATACCGGGTTGGATTCCGCTCATGCGGCTGGCGCCACGCACGGGGGTGCGTTCACGGATGCTGCGCACCTGGGGAGTGGGGCAATGGTCGGAGGCCTGCTCCAGACCGGCGTAGGGGGTGCCGGTCACGGCCTTGCAGGTGCCGGCCTCATCGCCGGTGACCTTGCCGCTGCGGCCGGTGCGGGTACCACTCACCACCTGGGCGCGGTTGGTGACGCTGAAGCCCACCTTGGCCGGTTCGGGAGCGGGACGGGCACCACAGAACTGGTCGTACTGCTGGGTGCCGATGTATTCGTCGCCGGTGATGATCCGGCAGGAGCCCGGCTCATCGCCGGTGACCTGGTCGCTGCGGCCCACGTGCGTGCCGGTGATGCCGGTGCCGCGCAGGGTGTGCAGGCTGGCCACCTTGGTGGGAGCCCGGCCGGGGGCAGGCGGTTCGGCGCCCAGGTACTGGTCGCCGGTGAGCTGCAGGCCGGAGCCCGGCTCATCGCCCGTGACCTTGGTGGAGCGGCCCACCATCACGCCGGACACGGGCTGGCCGCCGGTGGTCTGGCTGGCACCCACCTTGCGGGGGGTTGAGGGCACCACGCCGCAGTAGCTGCTGGCCTGGTTGGCGGACACATACTCGGTGCCGGTCACCAGCTTGCAGGTGCCGGGCTCATCGCCGGTGACCTTCTCGGAGCGGCCCACCTCATTGCCGGTGACCCGGTTGCCGTGGCTGGTGGCCGTCACGCGCACCTTGGCGGGCTGGCGGGTGGGGGCTTCGGCCTGGCAGAAGGTCTGGAACACTTCGGCGCCGAGATACTCGGTGCCGGTGATCGGCCGGCAGGTGGCAGCTTCATTGCCGGTGGTCTTCGGCGAGCGGTTGGCCTGGGTACCGGTGACCACCTGGCCGGCGGTGGTCTGGCTCACACCCACCTTCCAGTGGGCGTCGGCGGCCATCGCCTGGATGGCCCCGTGGCGGTTGGGGCCGGTGGGCCGGGTGCCGCCATTGCGGGCATGACCGGCGCTGCCCACCTTGCTCTTGAGTTCCCGCACCTTCTGGGCCAGCTCCCGGGTGCTGAGATCGGGGTTGCCCTGGCGGGCCACGGAAGCCGCCGTGCTGGAGCTGGGCATGGCCGCCGATTTGCCCCGCTTGGAGAGGGCTTCACGCCGGGCCAGCACGAGAGAGCGACTGGGGTTGTGCTGGGCGCTGACCTTGCGGCTGGTGCGGCGCTCGCCATTGCCGCTGGAGCGGCTGGGGGCGGTCAGGCTGAGCGAGGCCGAGCGGCTGGCAGGTGCAGCGGCGGAGGCAACGTCAGCCTTGCGCTCCTGACACTTGCACGTGCTCTCAGGGCGGGGAGCATCGGCGGCAGGCCGCACCACCTCCGAGCGGCTGCGGTCCTTGCTGGTGCTGGCACGCTTGCCGCTGCGGCTCAGGGCTTCTCGACGGGCCAGCACCAGGTCGCGGCTCGGGTTGCTCACGCGGCGGCCACCACTGTGGCGGGAAGGGGCGGAGCTGGACAGGCTGGGATTGGCACGGGAACGAGCCGGGGCGGGCGGGCGTTCAGAAGCGGGCGACGGCGCAGCTGCGGGCCGGGCGACCGGAGTGGAAGAACGGGTGGGGCGGGCATCGTCGGCGGTGCGCACGCGGCTGGCACCGGAGGTGAAGCGACCTGCGGCCTTCTTGCCGCCTGTGGTCAGAGCCTTGCGACGCTCAAGCGCTGCTTCCCGACTGGATGTGCTGGCCATGTCCGCCCGTCGAATGGAATCGTGATTGGTAAGGGGGGTCCTGATCGAGATCAGGACCCCGGGTGATCACCGCTGGTGATCGCAGAACCGTGCTGGAGGCCGAGGCTCAGCGGCCTTCGAACACCACGAAGCAAGCACCCTGGCTCTGGGTGTAGGCGTCGTAGCCCA